>Ga0316217_10000069_pt1 | contig 149056 bp, 129 predicted proteins | sample 1anoAmetaG_FD_203633 | JGI IMG/M metagenome (GOLD analysis project Ga0316217, IMG submission 203633) | Freshwater microbial communities from Trout Bog Lake, Wisconsin, USA - 1anoA | ecosystem: Environmental > Aquatic > Freshwater > Lake > Hypolimnion/Profundal zone | place: USA: Wisconsin... | reverse complement strand
GTCAGCATCTCCTTTTTTTCCTCCCTCCGGTTTGATCCGGACAGGATGAAGGAAGTGCTGGGGTGGGTCAATTTTGGACGCCTATTACCCCCCAAAGTGGGTCATTATTGCACGCCGATTTACACTCAATTCTCCAGAAAGTTCATGGTGCGGGTCACCCGGAAGTTGCAGCGAGTCTCAGCAATATCGCTACTGTCTTAACAGATACAGATCGATTACAGGAGGCGGCACCGCTCTATTACGAGGCCTTGGCAATTTGGTTGCAAAACTTTGGTGAGAATCACCCCAATACAATTAAATGCCGTGGAAACCTCGAATTGGTTCTGACAGCACTCAATAAAAGAGGGATAAATTTGCAAGGACTAGGTTTTACCACATGTAAACCGTCCCCGATCCAAACCTTTAAAGTTGGCCGCAACGATCGGTGCCCCTGCGGCAGTGACAAAAAATACAAGAAGTGCTGCGGCTCCTGAATGATAGGTTTGAACCCCAGCGAAATGCCCCGGAAGACGAGCTTATGATTCAGAGGGTTGGTCCGTCTGGATCGAAAAGCTAGCGCCGGCCGAGAATGCCCGGAGATTGATTCAGGTCTGCTTCCAGAAAAGATGCCGCCGCTACTGGGAGGGCTGGAGTCTCCCATGGGGAGCGGTTCCCTCTGCTGCATGTAAGCGGTATGGAGAGCGGAAAGACCTTCGAGTAGCTCTTTTAACCAAATACATTACGGAAGACCCGGGTGCCGGGTCTTGAAATGCGACATTTTCTCCTGCTGGCACCGGGAACCAAAGACCTGGCACCTGGAACCAGAATGTGGTTTTTCAAGACCTGGCACCGGGGCCGTGGTTTTTCAAGACCACCGGGGCCGCGCTGAAGCTCGAGATGTCCTTCATGCGCCAACCTGGCAAGCGACCACGGAAGCTATCTCCTCCCCGACCGACGGCAGCAGCGATTAATGATGCAAACGGTGTAATTGGGTATATCCTTGTCCGGCGCCACAGCAAAGACGTGAAACAAACTTCTGTGACGATCTTCGGTCAGGAGCCAAGTTATGGAGATGCATCAAAGAGTGCTGTTCGTGGACCCGAGCACCGGCTTCTACAGAACCCGGAACTACGGATTTGACCGGTATTTCGGCCCGGCCGACCTCGGGATTCACCTGGTGGAAAAGTACCGGTCGCTCAACTTCGGGGTCGGCATCTTTGCCGGCTCGATATTCCCCGGCTCCAACCGCATGGTGGTTACCGCCTACTCACCCTGCTGGCAAGGGTATTACCTCAGCTCGATGGGCGGGGCTGGCCTGGTATTCGACAACCTCGGGATCAACATGCTGAGCCTGGTCGGGAAAGCCCCGGTACTGTCGGTGCTCTACCTGAACAGGAACCATGGCGAGGAGATCGAGGTGGAGATCGTACCGCTGCCGCCGGAGCCGATCTGGGACTCCGGACCTAAGGGGGTGTACGCGCTGACCCGGGAGATGTACCAAAGGTTCGGCAGCCGCTACGAAAACGACCCGCGCATCCTGGCAACGGGCCCGGCTGCCCTGCACACCGATTTCGGCGCGATCATGTCGGCGCCCATCGTGAAGGGGGAGATCACCCACGTGGACACCTGGGCGGGGCGCGGCGGCTTGGGGAGCGCCATGGTGCAGAATCACGGCATCGCCGCGATCATCTACGGGGGGACGGTTGTCGGTGACGACTTCAGGGACCACAAGGTGGCCGATGCCTGGTTTCAGAACAAGTACAACCTGCGCCTGATGCACAAGGACCTGGAGGCGACGGCCAAGTACCGCTACGACGAAAAGGTCGGTACGGGAGGCACTTTCGGCGTGAATTACGCCGGTATGGGCGGCAGGATCATGGCGTTCAACTATCGCAGCATGTACCTGACGGAAGAGGAGCGGCTGTCCATTCACAAAAGGTTCATCCTCGACCACTACCTCAAGCAGTTCAACGAGGAGACGATTGCGACCAAGCAGCAGGCCACCTGCGGCGAGCCGTGCGTGGCCGTGTGCAAGAAGATGAACGGCGAATTCAAGAAGGATTACGAGCCGTATCAGACCATGGGCCCCCTGTGCGGAATCTTCGACCAGCGCGCCGCCGAGAAACTGAACCATTACTGCGACGCCATGGGCTTCGATGCCATCTCAGGAGGGGGCGTCCTGGCCTGGCTCATGGAACTGCTCCTGGACGGGACTCTCACCGTGGAGGAACTCGGGGTCTCACGCACCCCCCGGTGGGAGGTGGCGGGGTTCGACGTCGTTGCCGATTCGATGCACAACGCGGATCTCGGCTGCGAGCTGATCGACTCGATTCTCGGCAGGCGGGGCATCCTCGATTTCGGGGAAGGAATCCGGAAATGGAGCCGTACCCATTCGGCCGGCAGGAAGAAACCCCTGCACGACTGTCTGGTGTACCTGGCCTTCAGCAGGGGGGGCTGGATGGTACCCAACCAGTACTGGGTCGCGGGAGCCTTGGCCCCCATGACCGTCATGGGGAAATACTACATGGTCTACAGCAATGACTTCATCCCGCCCAGGGAACTGGGCCGGAAATGCGCGCAGCGCTTGAAGCAGGAGCTCATTCTCGACAACCTGGGGATGTGCCGGTTCCACAGGGGATGGGCGGAGGAACTGCTTCCCGAGGTCATGGGCTCCCTCTACGACAGTAAAGACCAGTTCCTCCACTCGGTGAATGTCCTCGCCAGCCGGCTTAACAGCAGGAACTGCCCCAACTTCTGGGAGTCGGAACGCACCATTGACTTCGTGCACACGTTCCTGAAAAGAAAGCTGGAGGTCGATCGCGATCCGCATCCCGAACTCGCCTGCTGGATCGAAAAGTTCGACAGGGACAAGGTCGAGGGGGCAAAGGAGTTTTGGTACGAGGCCTTGAAGGGGATCGATGAAAGCCTCCTGGACCTTTACTGACCCCTGCCGGGAGGCCCCCGATGCATGGCCACGACGTGCCGGCACCTGCCCGGGACCTTGCCAATCGACGCGGGGCAGGCGGCGGCCGTGATGCAGGCTCCCCAGCCAGGGTCGGAACATCGAGCGCCGCAGCGTGCAGCAGGGCGCCCGCCTCGTCTCCTCTTCGGCTGCCGGCCTATTGCTGCGGCCGGTGGTCCGAAACCGCCACTTACTGCGTGTTGCCGACGAATTTGCTGACAAGGCTCGTCAGCTCGTACGGGAACAAAATAGTGGAGTTCTTCTCCGTGGCAATTTCCGCCATGGTCTGGAGCGTCCTGAGATGGAGGGCGCCCGGCGTCTTTGACAAGGTGTCCGCGGCCTCGGCGAGCTTTACCGAAGCCTGCAGCTCACCTTCGGCATGAATGACCTTGGCGCGTCGTTCCCGCTCGGCCTCGGCCTGCTTAGCCATGGCCCGCTGCATCTCGACTGGCAAATCGATGTTCTTCATCTCGACGTGGTCAATTTGGAGTCCCCATGCCGTTGAGGCTTTGGCTAGGGCGGCGCTCAGCGCCTCCTGCAGTTTGGCCTGTTCGCCGAGAACCTCGTCCAGGGGATGCTGGCCGATCACGGCACGAAGGGCCGTTTGGGCTATCTGGGCAAGGGCATACCGGTAATTTTCAACCTCGATGATGGCTTTGACCGCATCGACAACCTTCGAGTAGATCACCGCGGTAACCTTTACGGTTACGTTGTCTTTGGTGACCACGTCCTGTGAAGGGATTTCAAAGGCGACTGTCCGCATCGAGACGACGGTCATCAGCTCGATCCCGGGGAAGAGCAAGATCAGGCCCGGTCCGCGGACGCCGACGCAGCGGCCGAGCCGAAACACGACGCCTCGCTCGTATTCCTTGAGGATACGGACCGATGATGCTATGAGAACTACGGCAGCAACAAAAACAACTACGATAAGAATACCCATGTCCAAACTCCTTTTGTCGTTTATCACCATCACGGTGAAACTGTAGTATCAAGTGATTCAATGATTGACGCGTAATCAGTCTCCGGCTTCGCAGGCTGCAACGATAACTTAAATACATACTCTCTTTGCACTATAATGTATATCCATCCTTTATCCGCGCCTTCCTCCCGCCGGTTCACCACGATGGCTCTCCGACGCTCGGCACCCTCGGGCCGTCTTTGACTCTGGATTCCCCGGCTTCGGGACCGGCGGGGCGGGCCGTGAGGTGAGGTTCCCTGGCCATCCCCCGGCCAGAACCCGCCATATATGGCAGAAACGCCACAGGTGATGACCCTCCCTGACGGTTTCCCCTCCAGCCTGCACGTCGTGGCACGGGTTTATCCCCCAATTATCGGCTATTTGAGCGCGCAGTGGCCGCGGATATCCCGTGGCACGTTACCTGCTCCTACCTCCTTAGTTGAAACTCAACAGGAACTTAAAGGAGTACGGTAATGAAAAAGTCATCGATGATATCAGCACTCGCTCTTTTCGTGGCGGCCATGACGCTCTCCGGCTGCCTTTTCCCTTACTGGGGCGACGAGGGGGGCGGGCATCGCGGCGGCGGGCATTATGAAGGCCGTCACGAAGGCGGAGAACGCCGCTAACCGGGGCGGCCCGCTGGCCTGAACCTCCGAGTCAGGTGTCAGCGCAGGTTTGCCAAAACCGGCGTTTCCCGTTAACCGAAAATCCGGAGGCCTCGATTCTAACTTCCGGGCGACTGCCCTGCTGCACCCGGATTCCACGATGTACCTGAGACTGCTTTTCACCGTCTGCCTCGTCCTGCTCCCCTTGCCCTGCCTCGCGGCGGACGACGGGTATGGTTACCCGATCCCGGGTTCCTACGAGGGCCACCATCCTCGGGACCCCGGCGAGCCTCATGCCCGAGTTCCCGGCAAAGAGGCGGGTCAGGCAGCTGGTGCTCGACGTGATCCCGGACCGGCAAAAACGAGGACTTCGGCAAGACCCTGGGCTACTGGGGCTCGGACTCCGGTCCTTTCCTGGTGCTGCCGTTCTTCGGCCCCTGGTCCGTGCGCGACGCGGCAGGCCTGGCCCTGGACTCCGGTGTCACCTACGGGGTCTGCACCGCGACCCGTTCGGGGACACCGGACACCCTGCCGCCATCAGCGCCGGGGTGACGACCCTGGAAGGGATCGACACGCGGCACCAGCAGAGCTTCAGGTATTGCGAGAGCGGCTACCCCTTCGAGTACTACATGGTGCGCTTCTTGTTTCATGAGAAGCGCGAGATAGAAACGGGCAGGCGTCATCCCGATGGATCGGACACACCCGCCAAGTAGGGCGGCCGGCAAGGCCCACCGGCAAAAAAATGCGGCCATGGGTAGCTGCTGGTGTCCGGTTGGGGGGTCCTGGTCGGCGCCACCTTCGCCGCCAGGGCCCTCCTGGCGCCGGGGCTGATACCCTGCCTCTGCGCGATCTTCGTGGCCGGGTGCTTCCTTTTCCTCAACACCGGCCCGCTCAATACGGTTATACTGAACCTCACGCCCTGCGGTCCGCGCCACCGCCTTTGCGGTCGACATCTTCTTCATATCACGCACAGGGGGACGCCTACTCCCCCGCCATCCCCCGCTGACTCTCCGATCTGTGGGGGGTGAGCAACGCCCCGCTGGTCACCCCGTCTGCCGTGGCGCTGGCGGGGTTGCTCTGTTTTTTCTGCGGCAGATGCGTGGTTCGGGATACGGCCCGGACGGAAGGGTGGTGATCGGGGCAGGGCGGTGGGGGGGCGGGAGTCCGCCTGGAGGGGTTTTGAAGCTGAAATGGATAGGATTCACGGCGCTTGGCCTTGTCGCCCTGCTGGCGGCCTACCTGGGGGTTGCGCTTTTGCGCCTGCCGTCGGTGGAGCCGCTTGCCGACTCCGGCATGAACCTGACCATCCAGGTCAAGGACTGGAAGGGGAACCAGCATCCCTTTGTCGTCGGGCCGCAGAACCGCTATTGGACGCCGTCGAGCGGGACCCCCGCGGAGATGCAGTGGGCGGTCGTCGTGGCTGAGGACGCCAATTTCTATCAGCACGAGGGGATCGACGTCAAGGCGATCAAAAACGCCATCAAGTACGACCTGGAAAAGAAACGCTTTGCCCGCGGCGCCTCGACCATTACCCAGCAGGTGGTGAAGAACCTCTTCCTGACTCGGGAAAAGACGCTCACCCGCAAGGTCGAGGAAATCATTCTCGCCAAACGCATGGAACACAGGCTGACCAAGGGGAGGATTCTGGAGCTGTACCTGAACGTCGTGGAACTGGGGCCGATGGTGTACGGGATCGGCCACGGGGCGCAGTGCTATTTCGGCAAGCCGGCCAGCCGCCTCACCCCCCGCGAGTGCGCCTTTCTCGCGGCCCTGCTTCCCGGCCCGCAGGTGGCCTTCAACCCGTACCGGCACCTGTCCCGCGTGCTGAAGCGCTCCGACATGATCCTGGGGCTGTTGCGGGATAAAGGGGTGCTGACCGGGGAGGAGTACCGCCTGGCTCTGGCCGAGGTCCCCAATATAAGCGGCATGCAGAAAAAGGTCGACCAGAGCGTCTCGGCGCGGGTGCAAAGGTTTTTCCAGCGCGCCTTCAGGCTTTTCCAATGACCCCCGCCCGAACGCGCGCCGGACTCCCCCCATGCGCCAGCCGGTCCGCATCGCAGCAACCCGGTCCCTCCCGGCTACCGCGCCCCCGCGTCTTAGAACCGGTAGCCGATGCCGCCCAAAAAGATGTCCGAGTCGCGGTCGTAGGTCGTGATGATCCGATCGAAGGTGGCGCGCAGGTCCAGGTGCTCGCTGAGCTTCAGGCTGCCGGAGATGGAGGCGATCTTCGATATGAAGACGTCGCGCCCGCCCGGGGTTCCGCCGCGGCGCTCGTCGATGGCGAAATACGGGCCGAAGCCGGCGCCCAGCGACATGTCGTCATCCAGGAAGCGCTTGGCCAGCCAGAGCTGGGTGGTCAGGCCGTAGCGGTCGATCAGGTCGCTTTTCCCCTCGTACAGCGCGCCCGCCGAAACCGCGAGGTAGCGCCAGATTCCGCGCCGGTATTCGAGGTCGACCGCGGCCGACTTCCCGGGGCCGGCGATGTTCACGATGGTTTGGCCGCCCATCAGGGTGATTTCGTTGTCGACGGTCTTCTCGGGCTGATGGGTCCCCTTCACGTCGGGCCCCGGGACCGGCGGGGCGTCGAGCTGGTAGCCGATCCCTGCCAGGGCCGTGAGGGTATTGAAGCTCTTGTCGCCCCTGACGTAGTAGCCCTGCAGTTGGTAAAACAGGCGACTTTCGGTGTACCAGGTGGCAGCCAGGCTGACCATGCTTCCCCAGCCGTGATAGTCGCGTTCAGGTGCGCTGCTACCTACGGGTGGCTTGATGGTGTCGAAATAGTAGAGCCCCCCCATCCCCAACCCGAGCGAGAGGCGCTTGTCGAGCAGGTTGGTGCGGGCCCAGAGGTTCGCGGCATAGCCGTCGCGATGGTGTTCGATGAAGTGTCCCTGGTTCAGGTAGGCAAGGCTGTAGGCGAGGTTGTTGCCCAGCCCCTCCATGTACTGGGTTTGCCAGGCGTAGGTTTTCTCGACAGGCTTGTCGGTCCAGCCGTAACCCCCGAGCAGGCTGATTTCCCCTGCATAGGCCGGCAAAGCCGCAAGAACGAACAATACGGATAGCAGTGAGGTGCGCATGTCTATTTCCCCCGATAGCCGGTTCGACCGGAACCCGCCCTGAGCTTCCTATTAGATCTTCAGGACGGCGTCGCGCAGGATCGCCCCGACCTCATCCAAGACCTGGTCCGTTCCCTTTTTCAGATCTTCCCAGTCATGATCGCTTGCCGCCGATATCCCCCCCAGCTTTTGCGCGGCCTCATCTCTTTTGAGCTGCAAGGCTGCGATCGCCTGACCGTAGTCAGACGTCGAACCGGTGGTGGCACTTTCTGCCTTGTCCTTGAGCCGTTCGATCTGATTGTCCCATACAACCATTTGAGCTGAGAGGTTCTCGACGTATTCAGTCCTCTTGTCCACGTGACACTCCTTCAGTGCTTTTGTCCCGAATCTGCGCAGTCTTTCTGTAATTCTAACCCGATCGTTTGCGATGTCATCCGCCGTTGTCGGGTCGATTCCTTGCGCTGCCTCAAGACCTTCTTCGTCCGGTCATGAGTGAGTTCCCTGGGAGCGGCAACCCTGCCGCGAATTCGCGTCCTGGAGGCCGCTCCCACGTGGAGTATCCATTAGTTACCGGGTCGGAACTTTTTGCCAGAGACTAACGGCCGTGTCCATCGCCTGGTCCGTGTTCCTGCTCGCCACCGCGCTGCTCGTGCCCCTGCGCACGCTGTTGCTGCGGTTGCTGTTGCTGCTGAGCGCGTTGCGGTTGCTGCTGCTGCGCGCGCTGCGGTTGCTGGCGCTGTGCCGCCGCGGGCTGCTGCCGCTGCTCGCGGGCCGCCGGCGCGTGCTGCTGGCCAGCGGCCGGCGCCCCTTTCTGGGCCTCCCGGTGCTGAGGCTGCTGGCGTTGGCCAGCCTGGGCCCCCTGCTGGTTGGGAGCCGGATGCTGGGCACCCTGCTGCTGCGGGCTTTCCTTGTTGCCGCGCCGGGCTGCGGGCGCCTTTGGCCCGGTCTGCTTGAAATGCTGGCTCACCACCTTGTCGCGCGGCTGGTACTGGTAATTCCGGGTACGCAGCGCGCGCTGCTGCTCAACCCGCGGGTAGCGGTCTCCGGCGTACTGACGCTGGTAGGCGGGGAGCGGTGCCGGCCTCGGCGCGGCGGCGCGGTTCCAGTGGTCCCAGCCACCCCGGCGCTGTTCCCAGGAACGGCCCCAATGGTCGCCCCAGCGCGGCGGCTCGTTGGAGGCCCAGCCCCGGAAGTAGGCGGGGGGCTGCCGATAGTACCCTACCGGAACCCGCAGGACGTACAGGGGAACGGACATGGCATCCACATATCCCCAGGGGCCGTTGTACCAGGAACTCGCGTACCAGTTGTCGTTCTGGTACACCCAGTACATGCCGTCGTAAAAGAAGTAGTTGCCGGCAAACCCCGGGGCGTAGTAGACCGGATAACCCGGCACCGGGACCATCTCGGGGTATACCGGAAGGTTGATGCCGATGCTCACGTTGGGGAGCCCGATGCCGATGCCGACGCTCAGGCCGGCTACGGCGGCGTTCGCCGAGCAGATCAGCATCCCTAGTACAATGAATCCGTAAATTATCTTCCGCATGTTGTCCTCCCGTTATCTTTTACAGGCCCGCCGTGGGCTTTTATGCGCCTAGTGGCCGTGACCGCCGCCTTCGTGTCCACCGCCATCGTGTCCGCCGCGGTCCTCGTCCTTGTGATGGCCGTTCTTCCTGCCGTTGTCGTGATGCTTCTCCTTGAAATGCTTGCGGTGCCTACCCGGTCTTTCTCTTGCCATGTATACCCGGCGGTCGTGCTCGACATAGTAGGGACGGCCCGCGTCGACCCGGACGGTTACGCCTGGCGGCGCCGGCAGGTAGCCGCTGATGCTGACGTCTACGTTGGCTGCCTCGGCAGGATTGAGGTTGGAGGTGAGCGTGACTGCCGTCATCATCAACAGGGAAAGAATGGTTTTGGTACGCATCGAGGCTCCTTTTTTTGCAAGTCGTTGTGCCGTTGTACGCAAGTTGCACGCGACAGTTGTCACTAGCAAGCATTACAACTAACGTGCCAAGGAGTTTATGCCGGGGGCGCAACGATAACGTGCTGATACTTATAGCTAAGAAGGGGATTCGGTCCGCACGGGGACGGTCAGCCCGCCGAAGGGGGCCGTCGCATATGGCGCCGCCGTCATATGTGGCGGGCCGCTGCCCGGCAGGTGGAGGTGGGCGGGCGCCGCTTGGAGGCTAAGGCGCCGTTATTACATGACTAACCTGTCGGCCAGGGCTTTTGGGCGGTTGGCAGGTCAATTGCCGCCCGTGTGGTACGGTTCCTGGTCGCCCGCCTGGTTCTTTGGGGCGGGGCAGGACGGGTGGCTGTCGCCGGGAAAGCCGCCAGGAAAATCGCCGGCGAGCCCGGCCCCCTGATCCGCGCCGACCGGGTGAGCCTGACCGGATGCGACTTCGGGGTCGTCAACGAGGCGGCGGCCAGGCCGTACCGCCTGTTCATCTCCGGCGCCGGTTTCGAGCTGAAAAACTTTTCCGACAGGTTTTACCAAGGGCCGGCCCAGGCCCGGCTGACGGGGAAATTCATGGGAAGCGGCACCACGGCGGCAACGGCGGATTTCCGGCCCCAGCGGGGCGGGTCCGATTTCGACCTGCACCTCAAAGTCCAGGACACCCGGATGACGGCGCTCAACGACCTGCTGCGCACCTACGGTGATTTCGACCTTTCAGCAGGAGAGTTTTCCCTGGTCTCCGAGCTGCAGGTCAGAAACGGCATGCTTTCGGGCGACCTCACGCCGTTCTTCAGGGGGATGCAGGTCTACGACAAGCGCAAGGACCGGGGGAAAGCCGTGGCCCACAAGGCGTACGAGCTGCTGGTCGGAGCCGCGGCGGTGCTGCTGCAGAACCGGTCGCGCCAGGAGGTCGCCACCAGGGTGGAGGTCGAGGGGGCGCTCCATGATCCGCGCGCCAGCTGCTGGCAGATGGTCGGCGCGCTGCTCGGGAACGCCTTCTTCAAGGCGGTTATTCCCGGTTTCGAGAGGGAAGCCCCCGGGACGGCGAGGCGCCGAGCGGTCCCGGGCGGGGGGCGCGCAGGGGGGGGTCCCCCAAACCCGCACCCCGGCTGGAGCGTGCCCTGATCAGGGACTGTGCCAGATCCGAAACACGGTACGGCTTGGGGAGCGCGGCGCAGAAACCGTGCTGCTCGAAATCGGCCATCACCGGATCGCTCGAATATCCGCTGGAGACGACCAGGCAGGCAGCCGGGTCGAGTGCCAGGATCCGCTGGGCGGCCTCCCTCCCTCCCATCCCTTCGGGCACGGTGAGGTCCATGAGAACGGCCAGGAAGGGTGCGCCGGACCGCATGGCCGCGCCGTAGAGCGCGATGGAATCCTCACCGTTGGCGCAGCTCGTCACGCCATAGCCCAGATGCTGCAGCAATTGCGTGGCGAAGTTGCGGATCAGGGCGTCGTCGTCCATGACCAGCACGGTCCCTTTGACGTCCGAGCCGCCAGCCCGGCAGGGCCCGGCGTCGGCCGCCGTGGCGCCTGCCTGGCTGAGCGCCGGGAGGTAGCAGGTGATGACGGTACCGGAGCCCAGCACCGAGCCGACCATGACCTGCCCGCCATGCTTGGTCATTATCGAGTAGGCCGAGGTGAGTCCCAGGCCGGTCCCGCCGGACTTGGTGGTGTAGTAGGGGTCGAAGATCCTGCGCTGGACCTGGTCCGTCATGCCGCACCCCTCGTCGGCAAAGGTGATCCGCACGTAGCTTCCCGGGGGGAGCGCCAGCTTGTTCCCTCCTTCCAGGGAGACGTTGTCGGCGATGACCGTCAGCGTGCCGCCGCCGGGCATCGCCTGGGCGGCGTTGATGATGATGTTGTGGAACACTTGGCTCAGCTGGGCCTCATCCGCCTCGACGCTGCGGAGATCCTCGCTGATGTGGACCACGCAGGCCAGGCCGGCCCAGCCGCGCGACAGCGCGACGGACTCCTCGAGAACCGGGGCGAGTGACAGGGGGCTCTTGACCGGTGCCCCCCCCTTGGCGAAGGTCAGGAGCCGGGTCGCCAACTCCGCCGCCCGCCGCCCCGCGGTCTGGGCGAAAAGGAGCGGCTTGAACGAGGCGTGCGTCTCCTCCAGGGAGAGCTGCGCCAGGGCGATGTTGCCCAGGATGCTGGTCAGGATGTTGTTGAAGTCGTGAGCGATGCCGCCGGCGAGCACCCCCAGGCTCTCCAGCTTCTGGGAGTGGAAGACCAGCTCCTCGTGCCTCAGGCGCTCCTCGGCGAACTTGATCTGGGCCTCCGCCTCGGCGGCTCGCCTGAGGGCGTGGAACATCGACTCCGCCGTCTCCTTCACCTTCTGGCGAGCCATGTCAGCGGCGTTCCCCACTATCTCGCGCGCCGCGTCGGCCGCCCTTCTCACCACCTCGGTCGCCTGGCTTTCCTTGGGGAGCACCTGTGCCGCAGCCTCTTCCACCTTGAGATGCGCCAACTCCGCGGCCTCCTCCACCTTGAAATGCGCCAGTTCCGCGGCCTCCTCCAGCTTCCGGAAGGCCGCCACGGCTGCCGCCTCCAGCCTTTGGGACGCCACTTCGGCAGTCTCGTCCTCCTGGTGCAGCGCGAGCTCGATCGCCTCGACCACCTTGCGCCGAGCCACGCCGGCCACGACCTGCACCTTCCTGCGCGCCACGCCGGCTACCGCCTCCAGCTTGTTTGATGCCACGCCGGCGGCCTCCTGCACCAGGTGCAGCGCTTCTTCTGCCCGCTTGCGCTCGCTGATGTCCATCAAGGCCATTCGGCATTCGCATCCCGACACCGCGGCGACAGCGGCGATCTTGACGTATACCTGGCTCCCCCCCGCGCCGAGCAGGACCACCTCGCACTTTTCTTTGCCATCGCTCCTGAAGATGTCCTCGAGAAAGGCGGAGAAGGCCGGACGGTCCGGACCGGCAATGAAATCCGAGAAGCTTCGGCCGTTTAACTGGGAACGATTGACCCCGAGCAGGCCGGAGCCGACGAGGTTGATGTTGCTGAGGCGGCCCGCCTGGTCGATGCTGAAGTAGCCCACCGGCGCGAAATCATAAAGTTCGGTGTACTTTTCCAACAGGCGTTCCAGGTCGTCCCTTGAATTAGCAAGTGCCGCATTCTGCACCTCCAGTTCGATCTTGTGGACCTCGAGCTCATGGATAAGTCTCTGGGCTCCGGCCACCCCAAGAATTCCCTTCTCTTTGTGCCTGTTCTTAACTACGAAGTGCGGTTCGGCGTCGTTAATCGGGCCAACCTTTATCTTAGCCATTGAGCTCCTCTTTCACATCGAGTCGAAATGCCGGTGACTTTTGGATGCCGACACAGTTAACTCCACACTAATAGGTAATTACAGATATGGATTTAATTACTACGTTTTGGCGGCACGTCGTCTTACATTTCAGGTTTTGATTGGTTGTCAGTGTTGTTAAGATTTTTCCGGTTCGGTGCCGATGCGTCTTGTTCCCACGCCACGGCGTGGAAACAAGATGCAGATGTCCTGAAGGAGCTGGGGAATGCCTTGCAGTTAGTTGAAGAAATACCTGACCCCGACCGTTGCGGAGCAGCTGGAAGGGTCGAAGTTGCCCCGGTGCTCGCCAAAACCGTCGGTTATGCGGGCATCGGGCGCGGCGACCAGTTTGGCCTCGGCGGTCAGGGCGAACTGCCTGGCAATGAAGTAATCGACGCCGCCGCTCAGGTGCGCCCCGACCGTCGTGTCCACGTTGCGGGTCGAGCCGTCGTTGGGGTCGTAGTCGCTGATCAGGATGTCCAGGCCGGCGCCGACGAAGGGGACCAGCTGACGGTTGCCGAGCGCGAACCGGTACTGCGCCCCCAGCGAGACGTTGGTGACGCCGAAGTCTCCGGTCTCGGAGCCGAAGGCGGTCCGGGACAGCTCGAGCTCCGCCGCGAAATGGTTGTCGATGCCGTAGATGACGCTGGCGCCGCCGATGACGCCGGCGTCGGTCCTGTTGTGGAAGAAATCGGAGTTGTTGTCGGCCGGAATCTGGAAACCGATCTTGCCGGTGACGCCGACCCTTCCCTGGATGCTGTCGGCCATTGCGGTCCCGGCGCTCAGTGCGACGGCCGAAGCCAGGCAGGTTATGACGATGAGTTTTTTCATGGTGTAGTTCCTCGTGCTGGTTTGGCTCGTGCGGGCAAGACGATTCTTGGCCCGATGCTTCACTTCCTTCCGTAAATTCCCCTTCCTGGCACATGCACCCGGTTGTCGCTTCAACCGCGTGTGCCCTGCTCCTGTATTCGAGTAGCATCCCCTCCCGGTAACCTTTGTCGTGCCTGGGGTTTGAGGCCTTTTGGGATGAGCCGTGCTTTCCTGAATATTTCGCTTCAATTGGTAATGAAGTTGCAACGGTGATGGAAAGCATCTGAGCAAATAGCCAGCCAAAAGCGACAGGCAGGTAGGTAATGTCCGTTTCACCCTTTAATACCAAGGTATTGGAACTGGCAGGAAGATACAGCAAAGGCTATTGAATGATGTACGAACCCTCAGCATTTGACGGAACCACAACATATTGAGGTATACTTTGCAGGGGATGGGGTATAGCCTGAAGGGAATGGACGATACTTCGAGCCGGTTGGAACGCTAAGCAGGTTGGAACGAAGTTGCGGTTAATGGCAGAGAGGGTCGAAAATGGGAACAGATAAAAACACGAGGAAGCAGGCAGCCTGCGCGCGGCGCCTCCCCGAGGACGAACGGCCGGCCGCCCGGACGGCGGCCCTGCCGTCCCCCCGGGACGGGGCAACCTCCCGGAGGCCGGTCCACGAGGTGGAGCTGCACCAGATCGAGCTGGAGATGCAGAACTCGGAGCTCAGGCGCACCCAGGACCTGCTGGAATCCCAGCAGCTGGAGTTGGAGCGGCAAAACGACGAGCTGCAGCGCGCCCAGGGGCAGCTCGAAGGGCAGCAGATCGAGCTTGAGCTGCAAAACGAGGAGCTGCAGCGCGCCCAACAGCAGCTCGAAGGGCAGCAGATCGAGCTGGAACTGCAAAACGAGGAACTGCTGCGCACCCAGGGGGAACTGGAGCTTTCCCGCAACAGGTTCGCCGAGCTCTACGACTTCGCGCCCGTCGGCTACTTCACCTTCGACCCGAGCGGCCTGATACGGGAGGTGAACCTCACCGGCGCGCAGCTGCTGGGCAGGGATCGGCGCGAGCTGACCGAAAAGCGCTTCGACAGTTTCATCACCGACCCCGGGGACAGGGCGCTCTTTGCCGAGCATTTGGCAGGCGTGCTCATGGGCGGGGGGGTGCAGCAATGTGAAGTCAGTCTGGCAGGAAGGGATGGCTTTCCCATCTATGGCCAGCTGCAGAGCGTCCGGGTGGCGGCCGGCGCGGAGGCGGGCTGCTGCGTCCTTTGCTCCATCGTCGACGGCACGGTGGCCAAAAAGCTCGGCAGCGAAATCCAGGAGGCGCGGGAATATTCCGAGAGCATCGTTGAGACGGTGCGCAAGCCGCTGGTGGTGCTCAGCCCCGAACTGAAGATCCTCACGGCCAACCACAGCTTCTACGAGACCTTCCAGGTGACCCCCGAGGAGACCATCGGGAACTTCATCTACGACCTCGGCAACCGCCAGTGGGACATCCCCAAGCTGCGGGTGCTCTTCGAGGACATCCTCCCCAACGAAAGCGTGTTCAACGGCTACGAGGTCGACCACGTCTTCCTCGATATCGGGCGCAAGGTCATCCTGCTCAATGCGAGGGAAATTTTCAGGAAGGATGTCGGCTCCCACATCATCCTGCTGGCCATGGAAGACATCACCGAACGTAAACAGGCAGAAGAGGCGCAGACCCAGCTGAGCCAGCGGCTGCGCGACCACCAGTTCTACACCCGCTCCCTGTTCGAGGCCAACATCGACGCCAGCATGACCTCGGACCCCAGCGGCATCATCACGGACGTCAACAAGCAGATGGAGGTGCTCACCGGCTGCACCCGCGACGAACTGATCGGCGCCCCCTTCAAGAACTACTTCACGGACCCGCAGCGCGCCGAGGCGGCCATCAAGCTGGTGCTGGGCGAGAAGAAGCTCAACGACTACGAGCTCACCGCGCGGGCGCGGGACGGGGTGGAGACGGTGGTCTCCTGCAACGCGACGACCTTCTACGACCGGGACCGCAAGCTCCAGGGGGTGTTCGCCGCCGCGCGCGACGTCACCGAAAGAAAAAGGCTCGACCAGGTGCTCCAGGAGAAGAACGTCGAGCTGGAGGGGGCGCGGTCCGTGGCGGAGAAGACGAGCCTCACCAAGAGCGACTTCCTGGCTAACATGAGCCACGAGCTGCGCACCCCGCTCAACTCGGTCATCGGCTTCTCCGAGGTGCTGCAGGACCAGCTGTTCGGCCCGATCAACCCCAAGCAGCAGGAGTACGTGGGGAACATCATCACGAGCGGCCGGCACCTCCTGTCGCTCATCAACGACATCCTCGACCTCTCCAAGGTGGAGTCGGGGAAGATGGGGCTCGACCTGAACAGCTTCCCGCTGCGGGAGACCCTGGAAGCCTCGGTGGGGATCCTCCGGGAGAGGGCGCTGAAGGGCGGCCTGGACCTGCGGCTGCAGGTCGACCCGGGGGCCGAGCTGCCGATCATGGCGGACCAGAGGAAGCTGAAGCAGATCCTCTTCAACCTGCTGTCCAACGCGGTGAAGTTCACCCCGACGGGCGGCACCGTCGTGCTGAGCGCGCTGCGGGACGGGGATTGCGTCGAGATAACCGTGGCGGATTCCGGCATCGGGATCCGGGAGGAGGACATCTCCAAGCTGTTCCAGGCCTTCACCCAGCTGGAGTCGGCGTACACCAAGGGGTTCGAGGGGACCGGCCTCGGCCTGGCGCTTACCCGGCAGCTGGTGGAGATGCACGGCGGCAGGATCTGGGTGAAAAGCGAGTTCGGCGCGGGGAGCCGGTTCAGCTTCACGCTCCCCATCAGCCAGGCGGGCGGCAGGGAGCCCGCGGCAGCCCGGCCGGAGCCGGCCCCCGGAGCCGGCAACACGGTCCTGGTGATCGAGGACGATCCGCTGACCCTGGCCGCGCTGGAGGTCGCCCTGCAGCGCAAGGGGTACCGGGCGCTGCGGGCGAGCAACGGCCTGGAGGGGGTCGAGATGGCCCAGCTCAACGCGCCCGACCTGATCGTCCTCGACCTGGTCATGCCCGGCCTGAACGGCTTCGACGTCGCCGACCGGCTGCGCCGGGACGACCCCGCCGCCGATATCCCCATCCTGGTGCTGACCTCCATGGACCTCTCGGCAGCCGACCGGAAACGCCTGGCGGGGAAGGTCTGGCGCATCGAGGGGAAGGGGAACCTGTCGACCCACGAGTTCCTGAGCCTGGTGGAAAGCGTCGTCGGGCCGCAGGCCCTAACCTGAACGGGAGTAGGCAACCATGCCGCACAAGATACTGATCGTCGAAGACAACGAGAACAACCGCAGCCTGTTCCGGGACATCCTGACCTTTCACGGCCACCAGGTGTCGGTGGCAAGGGACGGGCAGGAAGGCGTGGCCCTGGCGCGGCAACTGATGCCTGACCTGGTGCTCATGGACATCCAGATGCCCGGGATGGACGGCCTGACCGCCGGCTGCATCCTGAAGGGGGACCCGGCGACCCGCCCCCTGAAGATCGTCGCCCTCACCTCGTTCGCCATGCAGGGGGACGAGCAGAAGTTCCTGGCGGCGGGGTTCGACGGCTACCTCTCCAAGCCGATCAGCACCCGCGAGCTCCCGGTCCTGGTACAAGGGTGGCTGGAGGAGAAAAAATCATGAAGCAGACCAAGGCGTGCATCCTCTGCGTGGACGACGGCCCCCTCAACCTGAGCCTGCTGGAGGCGATGCTCTCCCCCCGGGGCTACCGGGTGGTGGCTGCGACCAGCGGCCCGCAGGCGCTGGAGAAGATCGGCTCGGAAGCGATCGACATCTGCCTTCTGGACGTCTCCATGCCCGGCATGGACGGCTTCGAGGTCTGCCGCCGGATCAAGTCCGACGAGCGGAGCCGCGGCATCCCCGTCGTGCTGATCACCTCCTACTCGGACCGGGAGAACCGCATCCGGGGGATCGAGGCCGGCGCGGAGGACTTCATCTCCAAGCCGTTCGACTCCGCCGAGGTGCTGGCCCGGATCAAGATGCTGCTGGAGGTGAAGGACCTCAACGACCGGCGGCTGGAGCTGGAGGCGGACCTGCAGCGGGCGCACGACGGCCTGGAGCGCACCGTGGCCGAGCGGACCGCCGAGCTGACCGGGGCCAACCTGCAACTCACCGGGGAGGTCGAGGAGCGCAAGAAGGCGGAGGAGTCGCTCCAGGGGGCCTACGCGGAGATCAAGGGGCTCAAGGACCGGCTCCAGGCGGAGAACGTCTACCTGCGCCAGGAGGTGGGGCGCCAGTACAACTTCGGGGAGATCGTCGGCAAAAGCGACCTCCTGGCGCAGGTGTTCCTGCGGGTGGCCCAGGTGGCGCCCATGAACGCCACGGTGCTCCTGCTGGGCGAGACCGGCACCGGCAAGGGGGTGGTGGCGCGCGCCATCCACAGCTCCAGCTCCCGCAAGGAGCGCCCCCTGATCACGGTCAACTGCACGACGCTGCCGGCAACCCTGGTGGAGAGCGAGCTCTTCGGCCGGGAAAAGGGGGCCTTCACCGGGTCCGACGCCCGGATGATCGGGCGCTTCGAGCTGGCGGACGGCGGCACCATCTTCCTGGACGAGATCGGCGAGATGCCGATGGAGCTGCAGTGCAAGCTGTTGCGGGTGCTGCAGGACGGCGAGTTCGAGCGACTGGGCAACCCCCGCACCATCAGGGCCGACGTACGGATCATCGCGGCCACCAACCGCAACCTCGAGACGGAGGTCCGGGAAGGGAGGTTCCGCGAGGACCTCTATTACCGGCTCAACGTCTTCCCCATCGTCATGCCGCCGCTTAGGAAGCGCCCCGAGGACATCCCGCTGCTGGTCAATCATTTCGTGGCCAAGTTCAACAAGAAGATGGGGAAGAAGATCGAGTCGATTTCCAAGGAGACCCTGAACGTCCTCAGGGAGTACCACTGGCCGGGGAACGTGCGGGAGTTGGAAAGCGTCGTCGAGCGGGCGGTCATCACCAGCCAGGGAGCGGCGCTGCAGGTGCTGGACCGCTTCGACAGCTTCAGGAAAAAAGGGGAGCCGGCGGGTCCCCCGGGGGAGGACGCCGGGGGTGAGGTGAAGCCCCTGGTCGAGCTGGAGCACGACCACATCCTCCATGTGCTGCAGAAGACCGGCTGGCGCATAGAGGGAAAGAGCGGCGCCGCGGGGATCCTGGGGCTCAACGCCAGCACCCTGCGCGCCCGGATGCGCAAGTACGGCATCGTGCGCGCCTAGGGAATCGACGGGCGGGGCCTTCTTGTCACAACTTGCAAAGAAACCACTTTGATGCTATTTTTTACTTAAAAGCACCTGAATAGGTACCGATATGAACACTATTGCCGCCAATGAATTGAAACGCCACGGCATCACAGCAATCGAAAAGCTCCTCAGCAAGGGGCCGGTGCACGTCATCAAGCGCAACCAGCCGGTGTGCGTAGTGCTGGATGAGGCTGACTATGAGCGGTTGATGCAGGCTGCCAGGAGGGGAGAGTCGGCTGAGCGGCTTTCGGTGCTGGAGTGGTTCTCTCTTCCGCCGCTCGGAGCTGTAGGGAAGGCGGAGCTGGATGAACGCTTATCCCGCGAACGTGACGGATGGGAAAAAGGGTGATCATCTTCCTCGACGCCAACATTGTCATTTACCAGGTGGAAGCGTTCCCAGCATTCCGTGACAAGGTGCGGTCCGCGATAAACGACATCCTTGCCGAGCATCCCGGGAGTCAGTTTTCAGTTTCACGGCTCAGCCTGCTGGAATGCCTGGTCAAACCGGTGCGGGAGCGCAACGCTCCTCTTGTTGAGCGCTACCGTTCCTTCTTCTGCGCAAGCGACTTGGCCATAGTGGAGATTGGTCCCGAGGTGATCGACCGCGCTCTTATGCTGCGCGCCGAGGGCGGTCTGAGAACACCTGATGCGATCCAGGCCGCTTCGGCCCTGACTCTATCCGCCCCTCGAATTTTCGTCACAGGTGACAAAGCTTTCTCCAAGATTACCGGTCTCAACTGCCTGATCATTCAATAAGCTACCTCTGTCAGTTGAAGCCTTGCACGCTCATTACCTGATATTCCCTCGGGCCGCGTGTCGACCCCCCTTCCCCTCAAGTCGTTCCGTCATATATGGCAGTAGTGCCACATGTGACGGCCCCAGGAAGACTGATTCCCATCCTCCCGCACTGCAACGCATCCATTCCTGCCTCACAATCAGCTACTTGCACTCTCAATAGCGGCAGCCCCACTCTGGCTTGCTAGTTGCTAAGTAGTATGACAAAGCGTCCAATTCGGCCGCAAACGTCGGTCGGCAGTGAGAAGGTACTGTTTCATAAACTAAGCAGTGGACAAGGAGAAGAAAATGAACCTGACCAAAGGTTGGAGAGTATCCTCATTCCCGATGGCGCTGGTCTCCCTGGGGGCATTGGCAGGATGTGCCCACTACGAGCAGAACAGCGGTCGCGGCAACATCCCCGGGTATTACATCCGCTCGGAGATGCAGGAGTCGGATCGGGCCGTGGAATCCGCACGCACGGCGGGCAAGGACCGCAGCTGCCCCGCCGAGTTCAAGGACGCCCAGGACGCCAAGAACAACGCCTACGACGTGTTCCGGGCCTGCCACACGGAGGAGGGGGTGGCGCAGGCGAAACTGGCGACGGCAAAAGCCAACGCCCTCTGCCCGCCCAAGGCCGCCCGGATGGAGGAGCCGAAACCCCTGGGCGAGCCGGCCCAGCTGAAGCCCGAAACGGCCCAGCTGAAGCCCGAGGCGGCCGAGGCCCCGCTGGCGGCCATCCCCGCCGCGGAGCCGACACCCGACACGATGAAATACTGCGTCTCCCTGGGGATCGAGTACGACATCAACAAGTCCGACATACGCCCCCAGTACCATGACGAGGTGGCCAAGGTGGGCGACTTCATGAAGAAGTATCCGACCACGACCGCCGTCATCGAAGGGTATTCCGACCGGGTCGGCAACGCCGAGGACAACCTGAAGCTCTCCCAGCAGCGCGCCGAGGGTGTGGTGCACTACCTGGAGGCGGGCTTCGGCATCGCCCCCGCCCGGCTCTCCGCCAAGGGATACGGCGAGGCGAGGCCGGTCGCCGACAACGCGACCGACGCGGGGAAACAGAAAAACCGGCACATCAACGCCGTCATCGACTGCGCACTCGACATGAAACAGCTCGCCGCCCCTCCCGAGAGGCTCTGCATCAGCCTGAAGGTGGAGTTCGACTCGGACAGCGCCAGGATCGATCAGCGCTATTACGACCAGGTCGACAACGTCGGCGCATACCTGAAGAAGTACCCGACCACGACCGCCGTCATCGAGGGACACACGGACAGCGTCGGCAGCGCGCCGCAAAACCAGCTGCTCTCCCAGCAGCGCGCCGACAGCGTGGTGGGCTACCTGATGGACAAATTCGGGATCGAGGGGAGCCGGCTCTCCGCCAAGGGGTACGGCGCCACCCGGCGCATCGCCTATGACAGCACCCCGGAGGGTCGCCGGCAGAACAGAAGGATCAACGCCATCATCGACTGCGTCGTCAGGAAGTAACCGGGCGCCTTGCGATCGGCAACAGTCAGTAAGGGCGTGCCTCGGCACGCCCTTACTGGTTTCAAATCCAGGGAGCAGATCATGCAATGCCGTAGCCTGATGGGGGACGACGAAGCCCCGCCGGTGCCCGAGGCCGGGGAGGAACCGTATGCCATGGAATTCGAGCCCGACGGGGAGGCCGACGCCGCCTCGGATCAGGAGGTGGCGGCTTTGGCCGAGGGGGAGGGCAACGACGCCTTCAGGCTGTACCTGCGCGAGGTGCACCGGACCAAACTCCTGAGCGCCCTGGAGGAAAGGGCGCTGGCCCTGAAGGTCGAGGGGGGGGACGGGGCGGCGCGCGACCGGTTGATCACCTGCAATCTGCGCCTCGTGGTCAACATAGCCAAGCGCTACCGGAACCGGGGTCTCCCCTTTCCGGACCTGATAGAGGAGGGGAACCTGGGGCTCATCAAGGCGGTTGCGCGTTTCGAGGTCTCCCGGGGGTTCCGCTTCTCCACCGTCGCCACCTGGTGGATCAGGCAGGGTGTGGAGCGGGCCCTGGTGAACCGGTCGCGCCCGGTCCGAATCGTCTGGTGAGCCAGCGGCTGCCGGCCGGAACGCTGCAACGGAGATTCGCGTATGCCGACCCGGGGGGGCGCCGGGTTCCTCACCTAAGTATACCGCCCCCCGTTGACCCGCCTGGATGCAGCTATCTCTTCCAGGGACAAAGGGAGTCCAAATGAACCTTGACGATTGTGACCTGAAGACCAAAGAGGACGCCGCGCCGTTGCCCGAAAAACTGGCGGCGGCTGCAGGAAAAAGGCAGTTGAATAATCTGTTTGGCGTACTGGCTGAAGCCGAACGGGAACACCACGATGCCTTGGTGGAGTTGAAGGAGGTCTTCCCCCAAAAGCGTCAGTTCAGGCTCTTGCAGGGGGGCGCCTGCCTGCTGACGACTTCCCCCGGCAAGGCGTAGGCGACCATGCCTAAGAGCCGGAGAATAATCATGATGACACGGATTGTCCAAAGCACGCTGACCTTGCTATGGGGTGGCCGACGCTCAAGCCGCGTCGGCCACGGTTGCGGCAGACCTAAGGAAAGGAACGAAAATAGAGATTAAACCCGCCGAAAGCGGGTTTAATCTCACACGGCGAACCGGGAAACTATTTAACGATCAGGTCGTTTTGCACCGATGCGACGTTGGGAACGGTCCCGGCGACCTCGCCTGCCTGCGCGGCGCTCCTCGCCGAATCGACGAAACCGCTCAACTGCACGGTCGCGTTGTAGGTCTTGACGTTGATCTGCAGGGTTTTCAGGGCCTCTGTCTGGAAGATGGCGGCTTTAACCTTGGTCGTGATGACGGTGTCATCGACGTACTGGCCGGTACTCTCGTGTTTCGGGGTGGAGGCGCAGCCTGACGCGCCGGCCAAGAGCGCCACGCAAACCGCTGATCTCAAAATTCGCTGCATGCTTACCATGGTGTTTCCTCCTTGGAAGGGCGCCCCCTCCCGGAACGGGCGGGGGCGGTTACGGTTTGCCTGCTATTTTTTCCCGCCGTACATCTCGGACTGAGCGGCGTCCAGGGCGGCTAAAAGCGGCCCGAAGGAAACCTTCAGGGCCTCGCGGTCCTGAATGGTCTTGTTGGCGACGGACGTTATGGCCTCCAGCCCTTTGGGGGTCAGGTCGGTGGAGAGGAAGCGCTGGATCTCCTTCAGGTCGGTCAGGTAGGCGTGGTAGGCACCCTTGATTCCCATGCCCGCCTCGGGTATCCGTGCATAGATGGCGGCCAGGTTGCCGCGACGCTCGTCGCTCAGCGCGCGGATTTCAGGATCTGTGTAATTGTCCCCCTGTTTTTCCCACTCGGCGAAATAGTCCTTGTTGCGCTCCTTCATTTCCTCCATGCGTTTGATGGTGCGTTTCCCTGCGCCATCGAGCTTTTCCAGGTTCTTCGTGTAGGCGTCGAACGGTTTTTCCAGATCGGGGGCCCCTGCCACCATGAGTGAGTCCAGCGCGCTGCCCGTCAGGTCGATCTGCACGATCAGCTTCCTGATTTCCTGGTTCTCGTTCTGTATCGAGTTGGAAGCTTTTGCGGAGCGGTCCATGCCGGTGGTGGCACACCCCCCCAGGAAGGCGGCGGTGCCGAGCAGGATCAGGGTGCCACAGGCCAGCGAGAAGTTTCTGAGTTTCATGACGGTCTCCTTTTGATTGTCTGTTGGTACGATACTTTACAACTAGCGTGCCAGTGGAACCTGCCGGCGCCGCTGCCGTAACTGACCGGTTCTGCATGCTATTGTGCAGGGGGCTCTGCGCGCGGAGGCAGGCCGTCAGTGGAAACCGTCATCAATGACGTAACCGCCATATCTGACGGAAGGCAGGAGACGCCGAGCAAACGGACGCGACCCTAGGGGCGTCCTTCGCTCGACAAGCAACCGGGGTCCCCTGGTTGAGTAATGACGAACCCTAAGACTGCGTTGGGTGGTATAATGAACCGACGGTTACTTCAGAAGTTGCACCTCAACCCTAAGGAGCTACATCATGAGCAAAGGCCAAGACAGCAAGAAGGCTACCAAAAAGGAACCGGCGAAAACACCAAAGGAAAAGAAGGCCGACAAAAAGCTCAAAAAGGACGAAAAGAAGTGACGCACGGCGCCGTGAACTGATCGGGCGGGAGCCGGCCCCGGACCTGCGCTGAAACGGCAGCGTGCCGTGGCGCGCAGGTCCCGCCCGCTCACCATGTCTGTCGACAGGTCCATAACTGCTTGAGTTTTTTTGCAGCCATGATATTATGAATCATGGCTGAGCGGAAGACCGTAGACGAAAGATGCGTGCTCTCTCGAAAAAAGGGGAACGGTCAGATTCGCCGTGAGGTGTGGACCGACGAGGACGGGAAGGTTGTGCGCTATGACGTGGCGTACATCAACCCTACTGTTTACCCCTGCGATAACGGCCGCGTTCTCGGGTATGACAACAATCACGGATCCCACCACAGGCACCTCATGGGGCAGATGTCTGCGATCTGTTTCACGTCCATGGAGGAGTTGGAAGAGCGTTTCTGTGAAGAGTGGAAAGGGTTGGTGCCGGCGAAGAATGGCCCGAAGAGGATCTGACATGTTGGAATTGACGATAACAACTGGAAGTGCCGAGGAATTCTTTGCACGGGGTAAAACCCTCGCAAAAAAAGTTGACGAAGGCGAGGCCATACCCCCCAGCACTTTCATTATGTTTGAAGATCCGGAAGATATTCTAGAGATTATTACCAATGCCAGAGTATCGTTATTCAGGGCCGTAAAACAGGAACCCGGATCCATCACTGATATTGCACGCCGACTACATCGCGATAGGAGTGCAGTGAAGCGTGATGTGGATGTTCTCGTTGGAGCCGGGCTTATTCAGGTCTTTGACGTGCCACACCATGGTCACGGTCGGAAAAAATATTTGAAGGCTGCAGCCGGTCAATTTCAGTTGTCAGCCCATGTAGGATAACCCTGCCATCCCCCACTCCGCTAGCCCGGCAGACGCATTTGCCGGGCTAGCGGTCAATCTTTTTGGGGCGGCTGGCCTTTTCCCCCGGCGTGGGGACAGTTTGCGGCGCCGCCACCTTGCACACTCAAAGCAGGATTCGAAATGCACTACGTTATCTACCTCGTTGGTTTTCTCGCTGCGACGCTTGGCTTTTTCAGGTATCGCCGCCCGGTCCGTCGCAAATTCCAGTATCATGAACGGTTTCGCTCCATCGAGGTCCTCGAGCCTGGTACCGATCCCGTCAAGGGCGACTTCGGGCTGCATCTTTGGAAGTGATGTCGTCCGGCTGTCGCCCCCCTGGCCGGCACCCTGCCGGCACCATGACTCGCGACGAATCCACCCTCAGTCCTTTCGGAGAGGCACCATGAAACTTCTCGACTCGATCCTGGCCGCGAACCAAAAGTTTGTCCGGCCTGGCGCATTCGCTCCGTTACCCAAAAACCCCAAGAAGCAGTTTGCCATCTTCACCTGCATGGATACCCGCTTGGTGGATTTTCTCGAGCCCGCCATGGGAATCAGGCGCGGCGACGCCAAGATCATCAAGAACGCGGGCAACACCCTGGTCGACCCCAACGGGGGGGTGATCCGCAGTCTGGTCGTCGCCATATTCCTGCTCGGAGTGGAAGAAGTCTTCGTCATCGGCCACCGGGACTGCGGCATGGCCTCCGTCAATCCGGCCGATCTCAAGAAGAAGATGGCCGCCAGGGGAATCGATCCGGACAGCATCGAGGCGCTGGTTCCGGACCTGGGAAAGTGGCTCGGAGCCTTCTCCTGCCCCGAGGAAAACGTGGCGCAGGTGGTCTCCGTCATCCGTTCCAGCCCGCTGATCCCCACGGACGTTCCCATCCACGGCCTTATCTTCTGTCCCAACGACGGCCACCTGGAAGTCGTCGTGCGCGGCGACTGACGCTCCCCCTCGGGACTGACCCGCCTTCCTCCCGATTGCTCAGGCGGGCGAGCGCCCTCGCTGCGCCGCCGCAACTTGTATCCGTGCCGACCCCGCCCGTCCGCCATCCCACCCTCACCCTGAAGAGCAGATTCCCCGACATCCCGTTTTGATCGGCTTTCTCGGGCGCTACTCTGCCGCCTCTTGGACCTTAGACCCGGGCCAGGTACCGTTCCGGCCCCGTCGGCCTCGCTCCGGGCCTCTCTTTGGCTACCCTCGGCCAATCGGACCCCCGTCGGCCTCCGCAATGCCTGCCATGGAGCTTCCCTTTCCCTCAGCCCCGACAGGACGCCGGCGCAATACGCAGTGTCTGGCAACTTCCAGTTCCTCCTGGTTCACACCCTCATGCGGGCACTTGAGTCCCGTAAGCGGCGAACACTGTCTGATCGTAACGGCGGTCTGAGACAGTGCATTGCCTATAACGAGATTGACGCGTGCCTATGAGACACCGCGCCTGCAATCAGAGTAATGCTGTTTCTCCTTTGACTTAGGTTAGAAGATATAATATAGTGCGCGCTGATTTAAAAACCCTTATTATCGTGTTCGCAGCAGGAGTCGACGAAGAGATGTTGGGTCTGATTAATTTTAAACGGACGGTAATACTGCTGTTGCTTGGGACTCCGTTTATCTATGGAGGGCTGGTATTATTCGCGAAATTTCCGAGTTCCTACACCTGGAGCGAACTTGTAATTAACTATCAAGGAGGGTTTGTCAGGCGCGGTTTACTGGGTGAAATATCATATCAGTTGAATGGTTTGATTCAAGCCAGATATTTTTTATGTGTTGTGTCAGTCGTAATGTATTTGTTGATATTAGCGTTTTTTGTTTATAGTAAAAAAATAAGTTACAATAGACTGCTTTTTTTATTTTCTCCTGCAGTTACTCTATTTCCAATATACGATATTGATGCATTTGCAAGAAAAGACGTGTACATAATTGCCGCATTTGTTTTTTGCCTGTACATTTCAGAAAGGGGTACTAGCAAATCAATAGCGCTGTTACTTGCCATGGCTGTTTATGGCGTAACCGGATTGGTTGTCGAGACTGCATGGTTTTATCTGCCCATGGCGGCAGCGGTCATCATATTGAACAGGAATGAATGGAGCGCCGAACAACAAACTAAAGCTTGGTCAGCTTCGTTCTTTTTTCTTGTCGGTTGTTTCGTTTTCATCTCGCTGGCGAATTCCTCGAAAGTTTCCAAAGTTGCCATCGTCGACTCCTGGCGTCTGCTGTACCCTTCCACTCAATGGGGGTGGAATGGAGCCGGTGCCGTGAATTTGTTGGGACTGCACCTCAATGACGGTTTGCTGATCACTTTTTACAGCCTCTGCTTCAGGACCACTCTGGAAGGTTATTTCTACTCCTTTTTACTCGCGAGTATCCCGACGCTCTACCTGCTGCGAACCAGTAAATTCAACGAGATATGCAAAAACTCAAAATTGGGGATAGTCTGGGCTCTGGTGGTCATGTCATGCTCATTCGCCTTTGCCGCTGATTGGGGGCGCTGCATATACCTGTTTACCATCCACACGTTCCTGTTCTTGACCATAATTACAACGCCTCCCGAGCGAGCCGATGCTGGCGCCCCCGCCGTTGTCAAATCGTTTGTCAAACCCTGCTATCGTTATGCTGCCAAGTCCCTTTTTATCGTGGTTTACGCAACCAGCTGGCAGGTTCAGCACTGGGTGGTCGGCGGGCAGAGCGCCCTTCGGCCGGGGCTGCTGTTTGTCGCGGTCCAAAAAATTGCCGCGATCGGGTTCGCAATGGGCTCGGCCGGGGGAAGGCACGCACTCCTGCAGTAAGCCCCCGCGCCCCTGAGCCGGAAAGAAGCGGCGGTCCGACCATCTGCGTGGTGCCGGGCTCTCCGATTTCCGCGAGGAAAACGCCGGGCGTAGCGAAATTGCGGACCGGACACCCGGGGCTGGGGGCGCGCCTTCGCCTCGGTGTGACGTTCAGAAAGGAGAAAAGCGGGACAGGTTGCTGAGGAAAGCTGGGAGGGAATTTCCCCCGGCCTCGTTGCAGGGGGAGTGACGTTCGAGGGGCGTGCGTTACTGCGCGGGAGGAGCAACCGGGCCGCACCAGGCGCCGTTGGCGGTTTCTATCGGCTCGTGGCCGGCAACCCCTGCAAAAAGCACTACCAGGTTGCCATTGTCATCGGCCTTTACCTTGGCAATCTTGGGTCCCGACGCCTTGCAACCGCAACCGCACCCGGATGCCTCGCCTGCATACCAATACACCCCGCCTACCGTAGGCTTCTCCTTGGTCCATTCCATACGTAACCTCCTTCTTAGTTATTCTTCCAGGAAACCTTATACCTCTTTATAATTAAAGGGGCAAGGGTATTCCGAGGGGAGGAGCCGAGGCCGCCGCGCCGGCAACCTCCCGCGGGGGTGCCGACCCGGTTTCCCGCGACTCAGCGGCGCTCGGAGGTAGCCCGCACCTCGGGATCGCCCGCCAAGGCGAGCCACGCTTGGGCCGCGTGTGACAGGTAGGCGCCCCGCCGCCAGATCAGCGCCATGTGCCAAAAAATCTCGGGGCCATCCACCGGGACTCGTCTCGTCAACGGCTGCGGCCGCTGCTGGGCGATCATGCGCGGCATCAGGGCTACGCCGAGCTGCGCGGCCACCAGCTCGATGATGAAATCGACCTGGCTGGAATGGGCCGCCACGTGGGGGGTGAACCCGGCTTCCCGGCAGGCCCCCGTGATGAGCGGGTTGAGAGCGAAGCCGGGCCCGTAGAGGACGAACGGCTGATGCTGCAGCGCCTCGAAGCTCAGGCGCTCGGCTCTCGCCAGGGGTGCGCTCCTCGGCATGGGGGCTCACGGGGCGGGCACCGCCAGGGCGCAGCAGATCGACCAGGAGGTCGGCGCCATCGCCGGATTGGTGATGGTGCTGGTCGGGCTGTTCAACGTGCTGGCGACCCCCGTGTTGACCTGTCTCCTCCCCCTGGCCGGCAGGTAGAACCGCTGCCCAAAGGGACCGATCCCAAAGCGCCCTGCGGTTCCGGCCCGATGCCGACTGCAGGTGCGGCGGCACCCGGAAGGTGCGGTGCGCCGCGCTCTTCCGGGTGCCGGCTGATGCTGCGCCGCGCTACTTCTTGAGCAGTTCGATCTCCAGCGCGATGGCTATCTCGTCTCCGACCAGAACCCCGCCGGTCTCAAGGGCCGCGTTGTAGGTCAGGCCGAAATCCTTACGGTTGATCTTGGTCGTGGCCGTGGCGCCCCTCTTGATGTTGCCCCACGGGTCCTTGGCCGCCTTGGTAGGGCCTTCCACGTCGAGCACGACCTCCTTGGTGACGCCGTGCAGGGTCAGGAAACCGGTTACCTTCAGCTTGCCGTTTCCCGCTTTCTTCACCTTCTGCGAGACGAAGGTCATGGTCGGGTATTTGGCCACGTCGAAGAAGTCGGCGCTCTTCAGGTGCTCGTCGCGCTTGGCGACCCCCGTGCTGATCGATGCGGTCTCGATGGAAACGTCAACCTTCGACTTGGTGAGGTCCTGGTCGTCTATGTCGACGACGCCGGCCACCTTGCCGAAATCACCCTTGACGTTCGACACCATCATGTGGCGCACCTTGAACCCCACGTTCGAGTGGTCGGCGTCGATGTTCCAGGGGGCGGCGCAGGCGAAGGCCGGGGCGGCGAGCGTGAGAACTGCTGCGAGTACTCTGACGGAATTTTTCATGGCTTAATTCTCCTTGGTGATTGGTTTGAAGTGATATGGCTTAATGTTAAACTGTTGTGGCAAATTTTTTTTTACTCTCCCTTCCCCCTCCTCTCCTTGGTGCCCACCATCAGGCAAAGGCGCCCTAACTCGTTCTGCTCGGTTTCTGCCAGGATCCCCATTTCCGCGACGATCGAGGCCAGGACCCGCGGGAAGACCTCCGCTATCAGGCTCCGGCCCGCCTCGGTCAGGTGGATGGTGATGAAGCGCCGGTCCTCCAGGCTCCGCTCGCGCCGCACCAGGCCGCGCTTCTCCAGGTTGTCGATGACCATGGTGATGTTGCCGGTGCTCTTGAGTATCTTCGCCGCGATGTCGCGCTGGCAAAGCGGCCCCTTGTGGAACAGGGCCTCCAGCACGCCGAACTGGCTGAGGCTGAGGTCCGAGGCCGCCATGGCACGGCTGGTGCGGCCGGTCACCGACTCCGCGGCCCGCATCAGCTTGGTGTAGATGTTTAATGCCTTTCTTTCGCGTTCGCTGTACCCTGTTGCTGACCGGCTCATACGACCTTCGATTAACATGAAATGATTTGATATTAAACTATATCCGGATGCGCTTCTTGTCAACAGGTTTTTTTGTGATATTTTTTCCCATCGGCTTCGGGCGGGGGAGGGCGCACCCCCGGGGGCTGGAGACCGGCTGGCAGGGCCGGGTCGTCCTTATGCGCGCACGCAATGACTGTCGGGGAGAGGATCATGGAGATTAAATCGTATCGCGTGCGGCTGGTGCGGCCGGTCTTTCAGATGGTTGTCGTGGCAGTGGACGCGACCAGCGAGGACGATGCGGTCCTCGAGGCGGTCATCCGGGCGGACACCGTCCCCGAGAGCGCCTGGAGCGGGGAGTTCGACCCCGACAGCTACTTTTACGATGTGCACTCCATCGAGGAGGGTTCCGAGTCGGACGACGGTTATTTCAGCGAGACGGTCGAGGATGATAGAAAGTACCTGCTGCTGAGGGGAGACATCGATTCCGGAACCGGTGCCCTGCCGTTCCAGCCGTGGCTGACGGATGTCAGCGACCTCATGCTGGTCGACCTTTGCCGGGACTGGTCCGACGAGCTGACCTCCCTGGAACGGGCAGGCGCCGCCCGGTTTTACACGACGCAGGACCGGCAGCTCAAAGCGAAGCACGGGAAAACGGCGCAGGTTATACCGTTTCGACGCCCTGGACCTTCAGGCCCGGGGGAGGAACCGGGCTGATCCCGGGCCCCGCCACTCCCCCGGGAGCGCCAGTGCGACCGGGATTGGGCAGGCGGCGGGGCGGGAGGCCCCGGGACCCTGCGGCACCGGGGCCGCAGGCAGCAAACCGGCGGCGGGCAGGCTGCAGGGGCGCTGGGGACCGGGTGTCACGCGGCCAGTTTGAAGCGGCCCACGATCCTGTGCAGTTCCTCTGCAAGCTTGGTCAGTTGGCTTGCGGCAAGATCGGTCTCCTGGGCGCCGCGGGCCGAGTGCTTCACGATCTCGGTGATGCGCTGCATGTTGTTGCTGATCTCGCTGGTCGTGGCGGTCTGCTCTTCCGCGGCGGTGGCGATCTGATTGGCCTGCTCGGTAACCGCGCCGATCCGCGTCAGGATTGCCTCGAGCGCCTCATTGGACTTGGCGGCTTCGCCGGTTCCCCGCTCCACCTCGCTCACCCCCTGATCCATGGCGCCGACAGCGGCCCTCGTCTCGCTCTGGATGGTCTTGATCATCTGGCCTATTTCCCTGGTCGCCTTGGTCGTCCTTTCGGCCAGTGCCCGCACCTCGTCCGCCACCACGGCGAAACCGCGCCCCTGCTCCCCCGCCCGGGCAGCTTCGATCGCTGCGTTGAGTGCGAGCAGGTTGGTCTGGTCCGCGATCTCCTCGATGGTGCCTATGATCTCGCCGATCTGCTCGGAGCGCCCCCCGAGGCTGCCAACGGTATCGGCAGCCGACTTCACCCTTTCGGCGATGGTTCCCATGACCGTGATGCTTCCCTTGACGACCTCGGCGCCTTCAAGCGCGGCGGCATTGGCCTGATCGGCATTTTGCGCCGTCATGTGGCAACTGTGCGCGATGTCGCTGGAGGTGGCGGCCATCTCCTCGCCGGCGGCCGCCACGGAGTTCGATTGTGCCACGATCTCGTCGGCACTGCTCACCATCTGGTTCGACGTCGCATGGAGTTCCGCCGCCGCGGAGGAAACCTCCATGGACGCCCTGGCCAGTGCTCCGATGGTTTCCTTCATGCTGGACGCCATGTCACTCATGGCACGCTTGAGCAGTGCCGTTTCGTCCTTGCCGCTGCAGTCTATGGTTACCGTCAGGTCGCCTTCGGAGATCCTGTCGGCAACCTCGACGCAGGAGCGGATGGGACGGGTGATGGCCAAGGTGGAGGCAAGCGAGATGCCTATGTTCACCAACAGCGCGGCCCCACAGAGCAGGAGCAGGATGCTCTTGGCCCCCGCGGCGCTGCTGAAGGCCTCTTCGGAACGGGATGCCGCCAGGGTATTGTAATAGGCATCCAGCTCTTTGCCCGCTTCGCGGACGCGCGCAAAGGTAGCCTGCCCCTCGTTCTTGTAGGTCTCGACGAACGCGGCGTGATCACCCTTCATGGCCGATCCGATCAGCTTCTGATTGGTTTCCTTCCCGCTGACCTGTTGCTCCTTAAGCCTTGCCAGCAGTCTCTTTCCCTCGTCGGTCCTGCAGTTCTTGGTAATGGACTCGAGTTTTTCCTTGTAAGCCTTCCTCAGGTCACCGATGCCGTCCAGCACCTTCTGTCGTTCTGCGGCATCTTCTGTGATGGCAAGCGTCTTTATCGCGTCCGAGATGCTTGCCGCGTAGCTCAGGATACTGGCGACGTCGTTACGCACGCTGTTTACCGCCTGAACGTCCGACAAATGTCCCACGCTGTCCGTCAGGGAGAGCATCCCGGTTAGTGAGCAAAGGACCAAGAGAAGCGATCCAATCCCAAATCCGATGAGCAACCTCGTTCCAATTTTGATGTTTTTCATGTGTAACTCCTATCATCCCGGGCAAAGGCAGAAGGTTACTGTCAGGGTCATGATCACCTATCGGCTGCAGAGAAAAGAACTTGAAATCTATCTGCTGTTTTTTAGATGGGCGTATTCCAATGTACTGCTGGCATTGCTGAGCTTTGGTCCGATTTCTCCCGCGTCTGGTTGTACCTTGCGACGCAGCGCCTTTTTTGCCTTTCAATTAGCCTCATGGATGCTTTCTGCCGGTAGACGTGGGGCCGATACCTGGCTATATTTGACCCAGGCCATGACCTACCGCCCGATGCCGCCGGGTTGGCGCCAAGGGGAAGAACGACGATCAGTTGCGACTGCTGTCAAAATCTGCCCGATGATGGTACACTGTTCACCTTGCGCGGTCCGCGCCCGAACCTCGCCGGTCCGGCGTGTCGGGCGCCTGCCGCTCGACACCTCTCACCAACTCGCCCGGAACCGGGGAGCCGTCAGCACCTAGGAGTCCTCGTTTGCACGCTACCATTGTCTCTTTGTCGGTGCCCGCCCTATGAAGTACACCATTTTCATAGTCGGGTTTCTTGCCCTGGTACTCGGTTTCCTCAGGTACCGCCGCCCAGTGCGCCGCAAATTCGAGTACCACGAAAGGTTTCGCCCGATCCGGATCCTCGATCCTGCGGCCGATCCGGCAGAGGACCGTTCGCTGTCATAAATCGCTCGTGCCGCCTCGGCGGCGCTACGCTCTTCGGGGGGACAGCTGACCGTGCAAAATGACCAGGCAACCATACTGCGCAACGAGGATGTGACGCGGGTCGTGGCCGAGATCCCGCCGGGACATCACCACCTGCGCACGACGCTGACCTTCGCCTACGGCTCGCGCGTCACCTTCCAGGAGGCGACCATTGCGGCCATCGTGCGCGCCTACGTCGCCGTGAAGACGGACCCGCTGCGGGAGCGCGTCGCCCTGGAGGGGCGGCTGGTCGAAGGGCGCAAGCACGGCTTTGCCCAGTGGCAGCTCCTGGAGGAACCGCCGCCGGCCGGCTAGCGGGCGCCCCCCCCCCTTGCGGCTACGCGCCGCCCCGGACCGGGTCCTTGCCGGAAAACGGCAGGACCGGCCGGGATGCGGCTGAGGAACTATGAAAAACCTGCACGGCAATATCCGCAAGCTGTACGCCTTCTCCTTCCTGCAGATGACGCTCTTTCCGATGGCGATCATCACCCTTTTCTGGAAAGACCACATCGGGTTGACCCTGACGCAGATCCTGCTGCTGCAGGGGATCTTTTCCGCGGCGACCCTCGTGCTGGATTACCCCGCCGGGTACCTCAGCGACCGGCTCGGCTACCGCTGCGCCCTCAACATCGCGGCGCTTTTGGGGATCGCCGGCTGGGGGGTCTACACGGTCGCCGGGTCCTTCGCCACGGTGCTCCTGGCCGAGATCCTGCTGGGGATGTCGCTTTCCTTCATCAGCGGTTCGGACAGCGCCCTGCTCTACGAGACGCTGAGGGCGGAAGGGCGGGAGCGCTGCTACGCACGCCACGAGGGGAGGATGAACGGTTTCGGCCAGTTCGGCGAGGCCGCCGGAGCGCTGCTCGCCGGGGTCATCTATGCCCGGGCCCCGGTGCTCCCCTTCGTCCTGCAGGTCGGGGTCTGGATCGCGGCGCTCGGCGTCACCAGGGCGCTCGCGGACACCCCCCGGGAGCGCGCGGTCCGGGCGCGCTCCCACCTGGCGGAGGCCTTGGCCACGGCCCGCTACGCCTTCCGGGACAACCGGCACCTGCGCTACACCATCCTGCTCAACACGGTGCTCGGCATCTCCTCGTTTTTCCCGGTCTGGCTGATCCAGCCCTACATGCAGGTCTCCGGGGTCCCGCTCGCCTGGTTCGGGCCGGTCTGGGCCGGCGCCAACCTGACGGTGGCCCTCTGCTCCCTGGCGAGCCACCGCGTGCAGCTGCGCCTGGGCGACCGGAGCATGGTGCTCCTCTTCGTCGGCCTGGTGGGCGCCGGCTATTTCGGGCTCGGGGCGAGCGCCGGGGTGGGGGGATTCCTGTTTTACTACCTGCTCACCTGCATGCGCGGATTGCGGGGGCCGATGATGCTCGCGCATACCCAACGCGAGTCCGCCTCGGCGAACCGCGCCGCGACCCTGTCGCTGCAGTCGGTGTCGTTCCGGCTGCTCTTCGTCTGCACCGGCCCCCTGGTGGGGAAGCTCGCCGACGCGGTCGGCGTCCGGGAGACCTTCCGGCTGCTCTTTTATGCCTTCCTGGTCACCCTCCCGCTGCTCGCGTTCCTGTTCCTGAAGCATGCGCCCGCGCCGGCCCGGGACCGGGACTGACCCCCGGCTCCCGACCCCCGAGCCCCGACCCCCGACCCCGATACGCCGGTCCCGATACGCCGCTCCCGACGCGCGGCTCCCGTCAGCGCACCGCCAGGGCGTACCTGGTGTCGGTTTTCGCGATGTTGTACACCCCGAAGTCGCAGCTGTAGATGGTCCAGGCCTGGGTGGGGTCGGCGGCGCTGGTGGTCGAGGTCCAATAGTAGTCCGAGACGACGAAATGGTTGAAGCTGACCGGGCCGGTGACGGTGACCCCGTCGGGTCCGGGTATGCCGTTGAAATAATTGGCCTGCGGGAAGGTCGGGGCACGGTCGGACAGGCTCAGCATCTCGGAGCGGTTGGGCATCCTCCACTGACCCGCGCTCGAGCCGTCCGCCAGGCCGCACTGGCCGCTCGCCAGGGCGTTGACGGCCGCGAGGGCGCCGGACCAGGGCTGGTGGATGCAGTCGGCCTTTTTCAGCCAGGTCAGTCCGGTCGCCGTGTCGGCGACGGTCCCGTCCCCCTGGTCGACGAAGCGCGGCGAGGGGAAGTGCGCGCCGAGCTGCAGGCTGGCGTCGTCCCCGATGCCGAACGACTGCCCGGCGCCTCCGCCCTGGCCGGAAAACGCGCCGGTCGCCAGCAGGGCCACCGCCCCGGCGCCTCCCGACTTCACGGCCCACAGGGAGTTGCTGGAGCTGGCCTTGTCATTGTTGAAAACGCCGCCTCCTCCTTCGGCCCCGTTGATCCAGCGGCCGTCGCTGAAGCGAATCGCCATCGCCTCGCCAGGCCCCGCCGTGTAGGTCGTCGACGACCAGTAGGCGTTGGCGAGATTGATGTTGCTGAAGTTGCTTCCGGCCGAGACGGCCGGGTTGGCGTGCGCCACGTCCACCAGGCTCTCCAGTTCGTTGGCGTTGGGCATTCTCCAGCTCCCGGCGCTCGAGCCGTCGGACAGGCCGCAGGCGCCGCTCGCCAGGCGGTTGGCGGCCGACAGGGCCGTGGACCAGTCGCTCGGGGCGAAGCATCCGGCGTTCTTCAGCCAGACGAGGCCGCTCAGGCGATCGGTGACGGTGCCGTCGCCGTTGTCGGTGAAGCGCGTGCCGGGCCAGGCCACCCCCTTTTGCGCCGAGGAGTCGTCACCGGGGGCGTAGCTGACCGTCTGGCCGGTGCGCGGCAGGCTGGCCACCTTGTCCCCCGGGCGCGAGGCGGTGAAGTTGGCGCTCGCCACGTCGCGGGCCGGCATGGTGAGAAACCGTATCACCGTGCGGTAGTTGCCGTTGAAGTCGTCCCGCCCGACCGTCGCGGCGGCGTCGCCCAGCGACGGGTAAAATCCGAAACCGGCCTTCTCCGCATAGATCGAGTAGTCCGAATAGGTCCCGGTTCTCAGGCCGGCTACCGCATAGCCCCCGCTGGCGTCCGTTGTCGTCGTCACCGCCGTGTTGTCGTTATTGGAGTAGACCGTCACCGTGACTCCCGCCAGGGGAACCCCGCTTTTGTCGAGGACCGATCCGGACAGCCTGCTGGTGACGGGAGCGCCTGTCTGATTGCCGCTGGTGGCGTTAGCGCCTCCGCCGCCTCCGCTGCAGGCGCTCAGCAGCGCAATGCCTGAAAGCGCCAAGAGAATTGCGGCGGCCTCGATCTTGATGAGCTGCCGCGATCTGAGCTCGCCGAGGAAGCCTGTGAGCGTCCTTGGGGGATGGGAATTGCGCATGAAAGCACCTCCGGTTGAAGTTGGACTGCTGCGGGGGCGCAATAAAAAACGCCCATTTCTATGAACCGGAAAGGGCGTCGTGTCTCAACGGTACGCCCTCTTTTCGGCAGCCCGGCTATCCTCTTTCCTTGAGGACCCGTGGTTTTGCGTCCCTGGATTACTCCAGGTTTGCTCTTTGCCAAGAGGTAGCTCTGCCGCGCGGCTGATGGTACCTGCAACTATCGGATTTGCCGGCGGAAACTTTAGCGGTAAATGAGTCTCGTCAAGGTAGTGCTTGCCTAGTGCGGGCATCCTACGGTAAATTGGTGCCGTCTTCTCTCAGACCGGAGTCCCGGCTGAACCTGGCGCGGCCGATGCACAACAAACAGAAGGTAGCGAAAGTCAGATGAAGAAATCAAAGACCGACAAACTTCCGAAATACCCGATGAACGCCCTGGAGGCTGAAATCGCTGTCACTGAACTGCAGGCGACCGGGGACTATCTGGTGCTGCGCCGGTTGAACCTGGATCGCGATACCCGGTTCAGCCGGCGCCAGGTTGCGGGATCTTTGATCGGCCTCTGTCTCGACACGGAGACGACCGGCTTGAACCACGCCGAAGACAAGATCATCGAACTGGGCATCGTCGCCTTCGAGTATGACCCGGCGACTGCCGAGATCCTGCGGATCGTGGACCGCTACAACGGTTTCGAAGATCCGGGGGGGCCGCTTCCCGAGATCATCACGGAGATCACCGGCATCACCAACGAGATGCTGGCCGGGCAGGCCTTCGACGACGGGCGGATCAGGGCGCTCGCCGACTCGGCGACCCTGGTGATCGCCCACAACGCCGCTTTTGACCGGAAGTTCGTCGAGGCGAGGTATCCGCTTTTCACCAAGCTCCCCTGGGCCTGCACGGTGTCCCAGATCGACTGGGGCAAGGAGAGGATAGCCACGCGCATCCTGGAATACCTGCTGTTCAAATGCGGCGGCTACTGTATCAACGCCCATCGGGCACTGGATGACGCGGAGGGGGTGCTCGGTCTGCTGCTGGGGAGATTCCCGGTCACCGGGACGCAGATCTTCAAGAAGCTGCTGGAGAAGTCCGGGGAGGTGACCTCGAAGATTTACGCCGTCGGCGCGCCCTTCGCCAAGAAGGATGTCCTGAAGCAGCGCGGCTACCGCTGGAACGACGGCGCGGACAACGGCAGCAAGGGGTGGTGGGTCGATGTCCCGCAGGAGCAGGAAAAGGACGAGATGGGGTACCTGGCCCGTGAGATCTACCCGGGCGGCAACACCAGGGGGGTGGACATCACCAGGGTCGACGCCTACGCCAGGTTCTCGGTGCGGGAGGGGTAGGGGGGGCTCAGCGCGCGTCCTTGAGCTGGAAATAGACCCCCTTGCCGGTGTCGTCTGGCAGCAGCAGGGTGCCCGAGACGGTGACCAGGTTTTCCTCCCAGCGCACCGGTTTCGCACTGAAGACCTCGATCATCTCGTTGGGCTCCGCCGGGGGGCAGAAGGCGCAGGTGGGGGCGCGCCTGCTCAAAAGGAAATGGCCGGACTTCTCCTTGGACTCCAGGGGCACCATGAACCCGCTGATGACAATCCGCGTGCCGTTCAGGGCTTTCACCTCGCGGATATAGCCGATGCTGGACGCCAGTCTCCGGTCGGTCCTGATCTCGCAGCGGGCGAAGAGCTTCCAGAGATAGTCGTCCGACTGCAGCAGGTGGTGCGCCGGCGGCTGGGAGCTGAATTTACCCGCACAAACGAAGGCGACGGCCACCAGACCCAGTAACAGCAGGATGCGGGCCATGGCTTACCTCGCCACCGCGTCTTTGAGCTGGAAGAAGATCCCTCGCTTGCCGTCGTTGGGGAGCACCAGCGTGCCGGACATGGTGACCAGGTTCTCCTCCCAGGCCATCGGCTTGCTGGCAAAGACTTCCACGATCTCGTTGGGTTCCCCCGGGGGGCAGAAGGCGCAGGTGGGCGCCCGCCTCTCCAGGAGGAAATGGCCGGATTTCTGCTTGACCTCCAGCGGCAGCACGAAGCCGCTGATGGTGATCTCCTTGCCGTTCATCGCCTTGACACTTGCCAGATAGCTTATGTCATAGCTGAAGTCCTTGTTCGGGGTGAGCCTGCACCTGGCAAAGGTCTTCCAGAGCCCATCCTCCGACTGCATGGACCTGGGCGCCGAGGAACCCGACAGGCTGCCCGACCGGGAAAAACCGGTGTCCGGCTGGTCGCGCACGTTGAAGCCGCAGGCAAAGGTCACCGTGACAAGCATCAAAACTACCCTTCTCATGCATCCTCCGCTTCAGTGGTGTACCAGCGTCTTGAAGATATCTATGCGGTAGACCCGAATCGCCGGCAGTAGCGCGGCCAGTGCCCCCACCGCCAGACTCACCGGAAAGAGCCAGGCCTCCTCGACCAGGAACAGCATTCCCGTCATCTGGATGTGCTTGGAGCTGGAGAGCCAGGTCGCGATCCCCTGCACCAGCAGGTGGCCGGCCAGGATCCCGAGGAGCACGCCGACCAGCGCGACCACCAGGCTCTCGGTCATCATCAGGGCGAAAAGCTTGCCCGGCCGGGCGCCGAAGCTGCGCATCAGGGCCAGGTCATAGCGGCGCTCGTTCATGGCGTTGTAGAGCCCGGCGAAAATCCCGAAGCCGGCCAGGGCGATCAGGAACCAGGCGAAGTAGCGAAGCGTTTCGGTCCCCCTCCCCATGAAGGCGTTGAGCCGCGCCATCTCGAAGGCCGGGCTGGCCGCCTGCATGGAGGTCGTCTTGTTGATCAGGCGCGGCAGTCCGACCGCCGCGAGCGGCGATTTGTAGCTGATCAGCAGGGAGGTGACTTCGCGCCGGGCTGCGGAGCCGCCGGCTGGGCCCGCGGGGGAGGCGGGGGGCGCCAGGTGACCGTCGTGCCGGTCGTCACCCTGCGGCATTCCGGGCTGACCCTGCTGCTCGCCTGCCGCTTCGGCCTCGTCGTGGTCGGAGTCGTGTTCGTGGATGTACCAGACGCTCTCCATGCCGGTCAGCACCAGCCGGTCCAGCACGCTGTCGGTCGGCTCCAGGACCCCGACGACCGTGTAGGGAAACTGCGCATGCAGCTCGCCTCCGGCGGTCAGGCCGTGGGACCCCGCGAAGCTGTCTCCGGTGGTAAGCCCGCACCTTGCTGCGACTTCCGCGCCCAGCACCGCCTCCATCTCCTTCTTCCAGTAGCGCCCACCCGCCCTGAGCCTGGCCCGGTAATGCTCGGGATAGGCCGCCGTGGTGCCGACGATACGGTAGCCCCGGAAATTGTCGCCCAGGGAGAGCGGAATGGCCTGCTGCACCATCGGGTGCCTGCCCAACGTCAGCGCCGCCTCCAGCGGGATGTTGCCGGTCGGCAGGTCCAGGTGGAACACGCTGGAGAGGATGAGCTGCATCGGGCTCCCCTTGGCCCCGACCACCAGGTCGATCCCCTTCAGGTTGTTGGCGAACTCGGTTTGCAGTTGGGCGTTCACCAACAGCAGCACGACGATCATGGCGACCCCGGCTGCGAAGGTCGTGACGGTCAGCGCCGTGCTGAGCGTCTTGTGGCGCAGATAGGCGAAGCTCAGTCTCAGGCTGTTCATGGCGCGCCTCCGACCCTGATCTGCTGGTGGAAATGCCCCTTGATGCGCTGGTCGTGGGTCGCGATCACCAGGCTGGCGCCGGAGGCCGCAGCGAGCTGCAGCAATAGCCCCAGCACCGTCTCGCACGCCCGGTCGTCCAGCGCCGAGGTCGGCTCGTCGCCGACGATGATCCGGGGGGAGTTGATGGCGGCGCGCGCGATCGCCACCCGCTGCTGCTGCCCCTGGCTCAGGGTCTCCGGCTTGTCGTCCCTCTTGTCGGCGATGCCGAGCCGCTCCAGGAGGCGAACCGCCTTGCCCCGGTCCTGCGGAACCCCCGCCGCGTACTGGGCCAGGAGCACGTTCTCCAGGACGCTCAGGGCGCTCACCATGTGCAGGGTCTGGTAGATCACGCCGATGTTCCTGCCGCGAAACGCGTCCAGCGCGGAGCCCCGCAAGGCCCCGAGGTCCTGGCCGTCGACCGTGATCTCCCCCGCGACGGGAGTCAGCAGCCCGGCCAGCGTGCAGAGCAGCGTGGTCTTCCCCGAGCCGGAGTCGCCCAGGATCAGGCAGTGCTCCCCGGAAGGTAGGGCGAGCTGCGGCAGCTCCACGATAACCTTGTCGTCATATCCTGCTTTAAGCCCTTGGATCTCCAGCATGGGAACCTCTAAGTGTGGGTCGGTTGCCGTCGCCCGGCGGCGGGCGGCAGGCGTTGCAAAGCCTCCCTGCGCACCGCAGCGCCGCGGCGCGCAGGCCCGTCAATCGGTGCGTGCCCGCCCCATCCCCACCCCGGCCCTTGAAGGGGAGGGGGGGTCGCATCAGGGGGCCGGATAGTCAGATAAGGCTAAAACTACATCCCGCCCTGCCGGAGCCTTGGCAAAAGGGGACTCCGGGGCGGCACCAATCGGGTCGTGGTCGGCACGGAGGGGCTCAGCAGCAGGGAGGGGCGCGGTTTCCCGGCGCGTAGCGGGGGCGCGCGGCGGCGGTTGGCAGGACGAAATCGGGGAACAGGGTGGGGGAGAGCTGCGGCAGCGGCAGCAGCAGGGGGGATGGCAGCGCGCTGTCGGCGCAGTGGTGCAGGGCCGCCACGCAGACGGAGCAGTCGGGATGATCGGCCGCGTCGTCGTGGTGATGGAGGCTTTCCACCAGGGTCGCTGAAAACAGCAGCAGTGCGAGGATCAGGGAGACGAAGCGCATATGGGGCGATTGTAGCAGAAAGTCGGCCGTTACTGGAAGTTTTTGAGAGGGGCCCTCCCCGGGGGCGGCTTTGTCCCGGCGTGGATCCCTGCACCACTGCCAGGTCCCGACCAGATTTTTTCATTAGCCTGCCTCCTTGGCGGTTTGTTTTTTTGAACATTGTGTGTTAAACATTCCAGCGAGTCGTATCCTCGCCCGCGAGACGTCTGCTGCAATGCCGACAGCGGTCCTGCTTGCTTGATCTCGACTCGCGACTGCTTGAGTGACCAGCCGAGGTTTGCCTACATGTCCCATGATCCAACGCAGCCTTCCACCCCCCGGAACCCGGAGACCGAGCGCGCCGGCGCCCGCCGCCCGCCCCTTCCCGAAGAGGAGCTGTCCGCCATCTGCTCCATGGTGAAAGCCCAGACCGGCCACGACTTCAGCTGCTACAAGGCGAACACGGTCCTGCGGCGCATCGAGCGGCGCATGCTGGTACACGACCTGGGGGACCTCGGCGGCTACCTTTCCGTGCTGCGGGAAAACCCGCAGGAGTCCCACGCCCTCGGCAAGGACATCCTGATCGGGGTGACGAGCTTCTTCCGCGACCCGGAGGCGTTCGAGGAGCTGCGCAAGGAGATCCTGCCGCGGCTCTTCGCGGAGCGCGACCCCGAGGATACGGTGCGGATCTGGCACGCCTGCTGCGCCACCGGCGAGGAAGCCTACTCGATGGCCATGCTGGTCAGGGAGTTCCTGGACGAGCGCAGGCTGAGCGCCAAGGTGCAGATCTTTGCCAGCGACCTCGACGAGGCGGCCGTCGCCCAGGCCCGGACCGGGCTCTTCGAGGAGGAGAGCGTCGCCTGCCTGGGAGAGGCGAGGCTGCGCAACTTCTTCACCAGGAGCGGCGGGCGCTGGCGGGTGACGGCCCAGCTGCGCGAGATGATCGTCTTCGCCCACCACAGCCTGATCAAGGACCCCCCCTTCTCGCGGCTCGATCTGCTGGTCTGCCGCAACCTCCTCATCTACCTGAAGCCCGACACCCAGCAGCGCCTGATCTCCCTGTTCCACCAGGTGCTGAGGCCGGGGGGTGTTCTCTTCCTGGGCTCCGCGGAATCGGTCGGCAACGGCCACGAGCTGTTCAGCGCCTGCAGCAAGAAGTGGAAGATCTACGCGCGCCGGGAAGGGGGGCGGCGCAGCGACGACCCCTTCCCGCTCCCCCCCTCGACCCGGCTTCCGGGCCGGCAGCTCCCCTGCCGCCAGGCCGGACCCGAGGAGCCGACCCCGGCGGCGCTCGCGGAGAAGGCGCTCCTGGAGCGCTACGCCCCGCCCGGGGTCGTGGTCAACGAACGGTACGAGGTGGTGCACCTGTTCTCCCGGACCAGCCGCTACCTGGAAATGCCGGAGGGCGAGCCGACCCGCGACATCCTGAGGATGGCCCGGGAAGAGCTCCGGCCCGCCCTGCGGGCGGCGATCTACAAGGGGTTCGCCGAGCAGCAGGAGGTCGCCTTCAGGGGGGTGAGGGTCGGCGACGGCGGGGATGCCGCCAGCGTCAACATCCTGGCCCAGCCGCTGCCGGACAGCCCCGCGGCCGGGAAACTGCTGCTGGTGGTCTTCGAGCCGGCCGACCCGCCCGCCTGCTCACCGGACCAGGCGGACGGCGCCCGGGCGCCCGGCGGCGGCGAGTCCCCGCGGCTGCAGCTGATCCGCCAGCTGGAGGAGCAGCTGCGGGTCACCCACGAACAGCTCCAGGCCAGCAACGACCAGCTGGAGGCCTCCAACGAGGGGTTCCTCTCGACCAGCGAAGAACTGATGTCCATCAACGAGGAGTTCCAGTCCGCCAACGAGGAGCTGCAGTCCACCAACGAGGAGCTGGAAACCTCCAAGGAGGAGCTGCAGGCGCTGAACGAGGAGCTGGTGCTGGTGAACGCCGAGCTGCTGGTGAAGGTGGAGGAGCTCAACCTGGCCACCGCCAACATGGAGAACCTGCTCGCCAGCTCGGAAATCGCCGCGCTCTTCCTGGACCGGCGGCTGGACCTCAAGGGGTTCACCCCGGCCGCGGCGGCGATCTTCAACCTGATCCCCGCCGACACCGGCCGACCCTTCCGGCATTTCGCGGGGAGGATCGACTGGCCCACCCTGATCCACGACGCGGAAACCGTGCTGGCGGGGCGCCCCTTCGCGGAGCGGGAGGTGACGACCCTGGACAGCGGGCACTGCTTCCTGAAGCGGATCTTCCCCTACCGGACCCGGGAGGGGGAGATCGACGGCATCGTCGTCACCCTCATCGACATCACCGAGCGCAAGCGGGCCGACGCCGAGGTGGCGGCGGGCAAGGCCAAGCTGGAGGCGGCCCTGGCCAGCATGACCGACGCCGTGTTCATCTCCGACCTCGAGGGGCGCTTTCTGGATTTCAACGACGCCTTTGCCACCTTCCACCGGTTCCGCAGCAAGGAGGAGTGCGCCAAGGCCTTTGCCGAGTATCCCGAGATCCTGGATGTGTTCCTGCCGAGCGGAGAGCCGGCGCCCGTGGAGCAGTGGGCGGTCCCCCGGGCGCTGCGCGGGGAGACGGTCTGCAACGCGGAGTACTCCCTGCGCCGCAAGGACACCGGGGAGAGCTGGGTGGGGAGCTACAGCTTCGCCCCGATCCGCGGCCGGGACGGCGCCATCGTCGGGTCGGTGGTGGCCGGGCGCGACATCACCGAGTCCAAGCGGGCAGAAGTGGCGCTGCGCCAGGCGAAGGAGGCGGCGGAGGCGGCCACCCGGGCCAAGAGCCAGTTCCTCGCCAACATGAGCCACGAGCTGCGCACCCCCATGACCGGCGTGCTCGGGATGCTCGACCTGGTGCTGCTCGGCAACCTGGAGCCGCAGCAGCGGGAGTTCCTCTGCACGACCTACACCTCGGCCCGCTCCCTTTTGCGCATCCTCAACGACATCCTCGATCTGACCAAGATAGAGGCGGGCAAGTTTGCCCTGGAGGGGAAGCCCTTCTCGGTCCGGCAGTGCGTGGAAAACAGCTTCGGCATCCTGGTCGCGGTCGCCCGGAACAAGGGGCTCGATTTCAACTACTGCGTCGCCGACGACGTCCCGGTGCAGCTGGTCGGCGACCATCTCCGTCTGAGCCAGGTGCTGACCAACCTGGCCGGCAACGCGGTCAAGTTCACCGAAAAGGGGAGCGTGGCCATCAGCGTGGCGGCGGGAGGCCAGGCGCCCGGCGGCCGGCAGGAGATCGTCTTCACGGTAAGCGACACCGGCATCGGCATCCCCCCGGACAAGCGGGACCTCCTGTTCCGCGAGTTCAGCCAGGTGGACGATTCCCATTCCCGGCGTCACGGCGGCACCGGCCTCGGCCTCGCCATCAGCAAGGAAATCGTGGAGCGCATGGGAGGGAGCATCGGCTGCGAGAGCCAGGAGGGGGCGGGGAGCGTCTTTTCCTTCGCGGTCCCGCTGGCGGCCGTTGAGCCCGGGTGGGAGGAGGTGCGGGTGCCGGAGCCTGCGGCCGGCGCGGACACGGTCGCCGCGCCACCGGGAAACGGCCCGAAGCCGCGGCTGCTCTTTGCCGAGGACGACCCGACCATCAGGGAGGTGCTCCGGATGATGCTGGAGCGCTCCAATTTCGAGATAGACATCGCCGAGAACGGCAAGAAGGCGGTCGAGATCTGGGAACAGGGGGACTACGACCTGATCCTGATGGACGTGCAGATGCCGCACATGAACGGCTTCGAGGCCACCGCAGCCATACGGGAGAAGGAACGGGTCCGCGGCGGCCAGATACCGATCATCGCCATGACGGCCCATGCACTGAAGGAGGATGAACAGAGGTGTCTCGACGCCGGCATGAACGCCTACGTGTCGAAGCCGATCGATTTTCAGGCGTGCATACGCCTCATCGGGGAAACCATCCATAAAACCGGAGCCGCCGTATGAACATCATGACGATCATGGCAGCCGTCATCATCCTGTTGAACAGCGCCCCTGTCTACTGCGACGGCGGACCCTCGTACGGCGACACCGTCTCCCTGATAAAGAACCTCATGGCGGGGAAAACCTCGGAGGCACGCAAGGAAAGCTACAACTATGTGCGGTTTGACCAATGCAGACTGGAATATAACGTACTCGGCACCTTCCCGGCAGGCGGGCTTTACGACATAAAATACAGCGGTCTCGATTTTTCCACCCTCAATTACGGGGTATCCAAAGCGGGTCACGACTACACGGCGTTCATCATTTTGAATTTCGGATCGACCCTCCACGCCAAGGATAGAGACAGGGACTTGACAATTCGTACGGTAGTTGTCAATGTCTCAGACGATGAAAACGCGCAGATTCTATACCGGGCGTTTTTGCACTTAGGCGAGTTGTGCGGCGCCCCGAAAAGCCCCCAGTGACCCCCGTCCCCGGGTGCGGGCGAGGTTTTGAGGGCGCGCCGACGGCAGCATGCGCCCCTTACCGCGCCCTGACGCGGGGCCGCTTCTCCCGGGAATGAAAACCACATGGTTCACCACAAAAATATCCCGCTGCTCGTCGTATTCTTCCTGGTCGCCGTGCCGCTTTTTTTGCTCGCGGCAAGGACCACCTACCAGGACGACCGGGCAAACGACTCCACCTCCGCCTACTATCTCTGCTACGCCCGGAACATCAACCGTTACCCCGCATCGCTCACCAAACTGTTGAATGTAGACTTGGTCGGGCCTCAAGGGAAAGCCATTTTCAAGGACCAGCCGGTCGGCTTTTACCTGGACCATCCGCCGCTCTTGACCTGGACGGTCGCCGCGGTCCTGAACCTCAAGGGTTTCCTCGCCCCGCGGGTTCCGGATGTACTGGCCGGGCGGATGGTCAGCATCATGGCCAGCATCGGCATACTGCTCATGACGCTGCAGCTCTGTCAAAGGGGGCTGGGGACCGCCCCGGCCCTCATGGCAGGGCTGGCGATCCTGTCCTGCCCCGTCTTCCTGTCGCACGGGCTCGTCGTCAATTTCGAGCCGCTCTGCTGCTGCCTGATACTGGCGGGTTGTCTGGGGGAAAGCCGGTTGCTGTTCTTGCCTGCCCTGCTGGCGGACTGGCCCGCCTTCTTCGCCTTGCCGGTGCTTGCGCTCTTCGAACTGAAGGGGGGGCTCCGGCGCAGGGCGTGCCTGACACTGGGGGTCGGGTTGTTCACGGGAGTCGCGATCCTGTTCCTGTACGGCTACCTTTCGGGCCAGGCTGATTTCGCGCGCGGTCTGATCCATGGCGTCGCCTCGTCAGAGTCCGGCCTGTATCGCAGCCGGCAATCCAGCCTGCTGCAACAGGCGACCGTCGTCGTCAGGACGATGCTCTGCACCAATTTCGGCCCCTTGAACTGTCTCGTCGTCCTGGTGGGGTGTATCGGCTGGCTGAAAAATTTCAGGTCGCTCAACCGGGCTCAGCTGGTCGGAATCAGCTGTGTCGCGGTGACCCTCCTCAACATCGTGCTGTTTCACAGCTGGGCCACCCAGCACACCTTCTGGTCCTACTACCTGCTCCCCGCCGTCGCCATCGCCTACGCCGACCTGGCCCGGAGACGATCCGCCAGGCTGCCGCTCGCCCTCTGCCTGGGCGCGAGCCTGCTGTATTCAGGCGACCTCTACCTGAAGCACCTCCTCATCCCGGCCTACGGCTCCTCCGCCGAGCAAAGGGCTCCGGTCCTGCTGAACCCGCAGCCGCTTCCGGTCTTCACCGACACCCGGCACGCCTTCTGGGGGCACGGCTACGTGGCGCGCTGGTACTTCGATCGCCCGCTGGAATTCGCCAGCTCCCCGGTCGACCCCTCGGTCGCGGCGAGCTGCTCGGACCGGCCCTGCATCTGGCTGGCCGAGAACCAGGGGGCGGTTTTGCCCCGGGAGCTTTTCAAGGTCTACCAGCAGGGGCATTTCGGCAATGTGTACCTGACGACATTCCAGGTGAAGGGAAGGCGGTAGGGGAGGGCGCAGCAGCGGTTTTAGCGGTCGATCCGCCGGGAGAACAGATGAAGATTCCACGAACGTCCCAGCTCTACGATGAAAAAAAATCGACGGATTTTTACGAGCAGAGGTACCAGCAGGGCTACATGGATGAGTGGCCCGCCGAAACCAAGGCCAGGATAGCGGAGCTGCTGCGGGAACTGGACCTGCCTGCTGAAGGTGAGGCGCTGGATTTCGGATGCGGAAACGGGGTGCTCACCGAGGTGATCAGGCAGTCGCTTCCTTCCTGGCGGGTGTACGGCACCGACGTGAGTCACCATGCTGTTGCCAATGCAAGGAAACGCTATCCGGAGTGCACCTTCTTCCAGGCGGATGACACGCGGTACGCTCCCAGGAAGTTCGACCTGGTCTTTTCGAACCACGTCTTCGAGCACGTTTTCAACCTGGACGACGTGTTCAGACAGATGGACGGGCGCCTCAAGCCGAAATCGTGCATGCTGCATATCCTCCCCTGCGGGAATGCGGGAAGCTATGAGCACGACCTCTGCAGCTTGCGCCGGGACGGCTTTGATCCGGCGCTCGGGAACCGGTTCTTTTTCGAGGACGAAGGGCACGTCAGGAGGCTGACCACCCTCGAGTTCACCCGGCTGGCGCAGTCCTGCGGCTTCGAGCTCGCCTCGGAATACTACGCCAACCAGTACCACGGGGCGATCGACTGGATAACGCGCTGCGATCTGGGTTTCATACGGCTACTCACCGACAGCTCCCAGGCCAAGGACGGGGCGTCCAGGATGGCCCTTCTGGAGAGAAGGTTGCGCCTGATGTCTGTCAGGACCGTGCGCAGGTTTTTCGAACTCTATTCCGGAATGCTGGCGAAAAGCGACAAACAGCTGAAACACTATGTTCTCATGTCCCTGACCTTGCCCTTGTTCTTCCACAAGATATCGGTCGATGTCTACCTGAAAAGAAAGAGCGCCGAAGAGTGGCGTTCCAGAAGAAACGAGCCCAATGGGAGCGAAATGTATCTCTTCTTCAAGAGGGGATGAAGCCGCGGCCCGACGGCGGAGCTGCGCCGTCCCGGTCCGCCTGGCCGGGGGACTCCCGGTTACATCCTGAACTGGCTGACCAGCCTCTGCAGGTCGTTCGCATTGCCGTTTAGCCGCGCCGCTGCCGCGGCCGACTCCTGAGCCCCTTGGGAGGTCTGCTGCACCAGGTCGGTGATCTGATGCATGTTGCCGGAAATCTCGCTCGTGGTCGCCGTCTGCTCTTCCGCCGCGGTCGCTATCTGGTTCACCTGCATGGCTACCGCGTTGATGTGCTCCAGTATCTCGCGCAGCGCCCCGCCGGAGCGCGCCGCCTCCGAGGTGCCGCTTTCCACCTGGCGCACCCCCTGCTCCATGACCGTTACGGCGCTTTTCGTCTCGGTCTGGATCGATTTGATCATCTCGCTGATCTCTTTGGTGGCCCGGGTGGTGCGCTCTGCCAGCGCCCTGACCTCGTCGGCGACAACCGCGAAACCTCTCCCCTGCTCGCCCGCGCGGGCGGCCTCGATGGCGGCATTGAGCGCCAGCAGGTTGGTCTGGTCGGCGATGTCCTCGATGGTGCCTATGATGGCACCGATCTGGTCGGAGCGCGCCCCCAGGCTCCCGACTGTTTTTGCCGACTCCTGCACCTTCTCCGCGATCTGGCCCATCACCGCCACCGTCTTTTCCACCACCTCCACGCCGTCACGTGCGGCCTGCGAGGCGCGCTGCGCCCCCTCGGCGGCCAACTGGCAGTTCTGGGCGATGTCGCCCGAGGTGGCCGACATCTCCTCGCTGGCGGTGGCGACGGTCCCGGCCTGCGCGGCCACCTCCTGCGCGCCGTTGGCGATCTGGTCGGCGGTCGAATGAAGCCGGGTCGAGGCGGCGGACACCTGGCTCGAGGTGCCGGATATGTCGCTGACCGCGCCGCGCAGCAGCGTCATGAACTGGTTCAGCATGCCGCTCACCTGGGCGATCTCGTCCCTGCCCGTCGTGGCAAACTCCCTGCTGAGGTCGCCGGCGGTAAGGCCGCGAACCTCGTCGACGATCAGCCTGAGGGATTTGACGATGGAGCGCCGCAGGAAGATCATCAGGATGATGACGGAAATGCCGAGCGCCGTGGCGCTGCCGCCGCTGCCGTAGACCTGCGCCGTCAGCAGGGCCAGGTCACCGTTAACCTGCTGCATCTGCGAGCGCCCATCCTCCCGGCTCTTTGCGGTCAGCTCTTCGCCATCCTTGATGGCGCTGTCACAGGCTTTGTCGTACTGCTCCATCGCCTTGTTGCCTTCCGCAAAGCCTTTCCCGTAGGCGTCGAACATCCCCACACCGGTTTGCCACATGGCGGGCAGCTCCTGCTGGAGTTTCCTGAGTTTCGCGGCGTGAACCGCATCATCCTTGTTGAGCTCCAGCAGTTGCGAGATGATCTTCAGTGATGTGTCGTAGGCGAGCTTGGCGTCCTTTTCGATGGAGCTCTTGTCCCTTGTCAGGCTGGCATCGGTCATGAACTGCCAGACGTTTGCCACCTGCAGCTGCAGCTCCTGGGCAAGGACGACCTCGTGCTGAGCCTCCTCATAGCCGGAAAGCCGAGCATGGATCTTGTGCAAACCGTGCGAAGTCAGCAGCGGCATCAGGATGCAGATCAGCACGACAACAGTTGTCATCCCCAGGGCGGTCATCATCTTTTTGGCAATACTCATGCGAACGGCTCCCGTAATAATGGTAATGGCCCAAGGAGGTACCTACATCCAACGTTGGATGGCACGCGGCACCGGCTTTGGTGCTCATCGGGCCGGGGGAAATATTCTTTAGACAAAAGGTCGCCGTTATCGTGCGCCCCCCCATTCTCCCCGGCCCCGGTGACCTCCTTGCCAAAGGAAAAGGTCGCTCCCCCTCCAGGAGAAGCGACCTTTCTTGTTTAGCAGCTGCTCGAACCCCGCGGCTAGGCCGCCACGTACACCTTCGCCTCCCACGGGTACACCGGCTCGCGCCCGGCCCAGTTCGCCGGCACCTGCCGGTTCTGGGTCACCTCGCACCACTTCTTCCCGGAGGGGAGCTTCGGCCAGTTCTGCACCTGGTACTCGGCGGCCGCTCCCGCGGGGGTCGCGTAATCGGAGAAGTTCGCCACCACGAGCACCGGGTTCTTGTCGGAGCCCCGCTGCCACGCCATCACCCGCTTGCCGTCGAAATCGGCGTGGATGAACTTGACGTCGTTGACCGCCAGCGCGTCGTGGCTGGTGCGCAGCCGGACCAGCCGCGCCACGTAGTCGAAGACCTCCCGCCGCCAGGGGTCCTCCTTGCGGCTCCAGTTGACCGGGTCCGCCTGCTTTTTCTGGATGACGTCCAGGTCGTGCTGGTCCGCGAACTCCTCGCCGGCGAAGATCATCGGCGTGCCGACCGCGGTCAGCAGGCAGGCAAAGGCGAGCTTGATGCGCCGGTCCGTTTCGGTGATCCCGTTGTTGACCAGGTAGTTGAACATCCTCTCGTTGCCGAAGCCTCCGACGTCGTGGGAGCAGATGTAGTTGATGGCCTCGGCGCCGTCGCTGAACTTGAGCTGCCGGCAGTCGACGATGCGCCGCACGGTCTCCTCGAAGCTGAGCCCGCCGCCGGATTTCCCGAGCACCGCCTGGCGGATCAGGCGCTTGAAGTCCTCGTTCCAGAGCGCGTCGAGCCTGCGGTTGTCCTGGTCCAGGAGCCCCTTGGGCACCGAGAGCTCCTCGCCGATCACCTGGAAGCGGGGCTCGTACTCGCTCGCGCTCAGGCCGAGGCCGATCGCCTTGGCCCGCCACTCCTCACGTGCGAAGTCCCTGAAGTCCTTCATGAAATCCCAGCTGGAGATGTTCTCGACGCTGTCGATCCGGACCCCGTCGATCTGGAAGGTGCTCATCCAGTGGCTGAGCTGCGCCATCATGAGCGAGCGCGCCGGGTAAAGCTGGCTCCTGCTGCCATGGACCGGGTCGTAGGAGGTGGTCTGGTAGTTGAGGTCGGCGCCGAAGCCGTCGCGGCTCCTGCCGTCGGGCAGGTACTGGCCCGGGTCGTTGGTGCCGCACTGGACGTTGAAGTCGAGGTAGTTGATGTTCTGGTAGGGGTAGTTCTTGGCAAAGGCCATCACCATGTCCGGAAAGAAGCAGATCCCCTTGGTGTGCAGCGCGCTGACCACGTCGGCCAGCCCCTTGCCGGCGGCGGGGACCGCCGCTCCCTGCGGCATGCCGAGGTCGAAGTCGGGCGCGAAGAAGTTGCTGGTGCCGTAACCCCACTCCCGCTGGTAGCAGCTGTCGCTGGGTGGGAGCAGCTCCAGGACGTTCGCTCCCAGCTGCTCCAGGTGCGACTGCCCGACTTCCAGGGCGGCGACACCGGAGAAGTTGACGGGAGCGATGCTCTTGCGGATCAGGGCGAGCACGTCCACGAAGGACCCTATGTCCGTCTCCACCCCCCCGCTTGTGCCGAGGCGGGCCCAGGCGACCGGCAGCTCGTAGATGACGGCCCGGTTGTTGGGAGCCAGGCGGCGCATGGTCTCGGGGTCGGTGGCGACCTTGAAGACGGTGCCGTCCGGGTCCGCCGCGACCAGCTCACCCCCCTGGTATTTGATGACCGAGGCCGGGTCCTTGTCGTCGCTGCAGAACTCCGTCGGGAAACAGGTGGATTTCAGCCGGTAATCGACCGTGTAGGCCGCGGGGTCGGCGCAGCAGATATCCTTGGGATGCCATCTCTTGTAGGGGTTGCTGTCGGTCAGGCGGAACCAGTAATGATAGACCTTGCCGTCCTGCAGCTGGCACGCCGAGGCGGGAATCTCCCAGAGATCCGGGTGCTGCCCGGACCGGGTCAGGGGAATCTCCCGCCGGTTCATCATGCCGTCGGAGACGGCGGGGTCGAATTCACCTATCACCAGGGCCGGAGCCGGGTTGTCTGACTGGGGTCGCCATAGGACGAAATGGGTCTTCTTCCGTTGCAGCAGGTCGGCCATGAGAGTCTCCTTTTGGGGCAGGGCTGGATCGCAATCTGGAAACTATAGCGGGTGCGGGCCTTAACTCAAGACGTAAAAGTAAAAAATTATAATTCACCATGTTTAATCGTGCCTGCCGCCGGGCGCGGCAGTCGCAGCCGTGAGCGGCCCTGAAATCCGCCTTTCCCGGGCGCTGTCGTGCCACTGTCCCCTGGCGTCACACTCTGTACCCCGCCGGGACAGTCCGCTTTTGGGCTCGACCCTGCAACCTGCTTATATTGCGTGGAAAACTCTCCTGGCACCGTTCGTGTATTCTCTGGGCCGGAAACGGTAATCCCGGTGCAGACCGTGCCAGTCGGGGACACCGGATGGGATGCGGCTCTCCTTGGGCGGGAAATCCCCGGCCACGGAGGATTGCCGGCGCGCCGGCCCCTTCGACGCAGGCGCACCCGGGGCAGTGAGAATGGCCGCCGCCCCTCCGATGGGCGTCGGCGCGGCGACTTTAAGCGGGAAGCATCAGGCGCCCGCAAGGGGGATGAAATGGAGGGTTGTGATGCACGGTGAAAGCCAGTTGAGGGACAAGCATGACAGTGATCCGGCGCGGCACCGGGCTGCTGTCACGATCGAACCGGGAGAGACTCCGGCGCTGGAGCAGCTGCCGGTTTTCGACCGCGACGCCCTGTTGGAGCTTCTGGATGGCGACCTCGAACTGATGGGGCAGATTCTCGAGCATTACCTGGCCTGCGTGGACGGCTACCTCGATCTGCTGTCGGCGGCCCTTTACAGCTTCGATGTCACGCAGGTGCGCATCAAGGCCCACCTCGTCAAGGGTGCTGCCGTCAATATCGGCGCCCTGCGGGTAAGCGAGGCCGCGCGCCAGTTGGAAATGCTCGCCAGGGAAGGGGGGCTGGGCGGGGCCGCGGTGCTCTTCGATCGTCTCCTGTCGGCCGTCGTCGATTTCCGCGCTCAGGCGGGGCTTGCCAAGCAGTGCGCCGCGACAGGCTAGCGGCGCCTGAAATTGGGTCGGACCAGTGAGGGGCCAAACAGGTGACGTCATCCTGGACTGGACGCAAATATGCCTGGCACTTTTCTGCGGTGAAAAAATATGGCGTAGCGCGGGTCTCTGCCGGTAATTTATGCATTTGAGGGATTGACCTGTAGCGGAATACTTATCTGAAGGCCTCTATGACAGTGCAGGTAGGGGAATAAATCTGCGGCCGGGTCATGGACCCGGCCGCTGTGCCCGGCGTTTGTCAGGATTCTTTTTTGAGCAGCACGGTCTCGCTTAACGCCTTCAGCAACTCCTGCTCGTCCTTTATGGACAATGTGGAGCGCAGCAGCTTCGCGTTGTACTTTTGCAGCTCTTCGACGACGCTTTGCGAGATATGCTTGTGGACCCGGATGAAGATCGCCGAACTGGAGGGCTCCAAAATCGCGGCAACCTCCTTGATGAAGTCATCGCTTATGCCGATGTGGGTTAATATCTTGACCGTCTCTCCCACCGCCGCACCGATGACGGCACCCACCAGCAGGCCGACCGGGCCGCCCAGCACCATGCCGAACAGGCTTCCCATCGCCGCGTCGGTCATCACCAGCAGGTTGGAGTGCTTGATCTTTATGGGGCCGCTCCCCTTGCGCACGACAACGACGGCGTCATCCAGGTCTATCTTGTGAACCTGCTGCAGCTTTTCCAAATCAAGCAGCACCTCGTCCGCGGCAAACTCTCCCTTGAACCCTGCAATTATTAATTCGCTCATCATCGCCCTCCTTTTTTGGGTTGTAATCGCTATGCCATTAAACTCAAGTTCATTGAAAGAAATCTCCGCTGTCTGCGCTCTGGAAACCGGTGTCGAAAGGGCGGCCAACGCCGCCGATAGGGCTTTTCCGGATCTTCTCCCACCGGCATTCGCGCTCCGGGGACCCGTTGCCAAAAACAGAGCATTGACCGTGCCACAATTGCACCGGCGGTCAGGAATTTTTATAACGTGCTAATTTACAGGCAGTATTTGGGGGGAATGGGCGGCAGTATCTGACGATGCAAGAGGGGCATTGTATACGAATGGTATACGGCTAAAAGCGACCGTTCATCTCTTCATTCCTTCGTGATGACTGAAATAACTGCATTTTTTTCCAATTCGTTGCATCCGGGCTGTGTATGGAAATAATATACACTCACCTGTCAACACGACGTGTAGTCAACACAAGCAAAATAACAGCATAGAGGAGAGGACGCAGCGAGCAGGGAAAGAGAAAGAACGGACAACAGCAGCACTAGCCCGTCCATTTGCCGAAGGGCTATGCCAGAGCCGGCATGCCCGTAAGCGCTTATACAATGCGATCACAAAACTCAGGTGGCCAGCTTTGTGATCCAATGACTCCCAAGATGAAAATTTTATATATTGTTTCTCTTGTTTTTATTAAAGTCTTGATTTATTCATCCGATAAGTGATATGAACACAGAATTACGGGGTCTGCTCCTTCCGCGCTGATGTTTTTCGGTCGGGGGGACACAATGGATGAGCATAAGGAGACAGTATGCAACTGCGTGCATTGGATCCAATCGCTCCAAAGGTTTCCACCCGCCTGCGCATCGACAGCGACCTGCTGCGCGAGGCGAGGGAGCGCCGGATTGACCTTTCCCAAACGCTGGAGCTGCACCTGGCCGAGTTGTTGGGGGAGGGGACCCAGGTGGAAACCCGGGCCGGGGATGACAACGACAGCCAAAGAGGAGTCGCCTGCCTCTTCGATAACGGCTGGAGTCATTTCTGATCGGTGCCGGGTTTGGTTGCCCGGTGAACTCTTCGATGGTCCCGGCGGAGAGATGTAGGAACGAAAAGGGCTGCCGCCCTCCGGTCGGCCCGTTCGCTCTGTTTGCAGCAGTGCCACTTCCACCACCCTTGCTCGCCCCCCCTCCGGGCGGCTGCGCCCTGCTCCGGCATTTACCGCTTGACAATTTCACTGCGCCGGCTAAATCTAAGGGCTGTTTCCCGCCGTCTCGATGCCATCCCCAGGTTGCACAACACCGATCCGCCCATGTCGTCCCCCTGAAAGCCTGGTGACCCGCACCCATGGACCACGTTAAAAGCTCCCAGAATCTCACCCCGTTTCTGCTGCTCTGTTTGATAGGTTTCGCGGCCTTTTTCTGCTCCTATCTGCGCATCCCGGTACTGCCGCTCTTTGCCGCCGCGCTGGGGGCGGGGCCGGCCCAGGTCGGGGTCATCAACGGCGCCTTCATGCTGGCCACGGGGCTACTGTCCATTCCCGCCGGCCTTCTGGCCGACCGCACCGGGCGCAAGCTGCCGATCATCGCGGGGCTGGCGGCCGCCGCGGTCTCCTCGCTGCTGGTGACCCAGTGCCGGCAGCCCGGCGAGATGGCCGCGGCCTACGTCCTCTTCGGCGCAGGCCTGGCGGCCTTCGCCCCGGGGATGCTTTCCCTGGTGGCCGACGTCATGCCGGCCCATCGGCTGGGGCAGGCCTACGGCTGGTACACCACCGCGATCTACATCGCCATGACCCTGGGGCCCGCGTCGGGAGGCTACCTTGCCAAGAGCTGGGGGCTGCGCCAGGTGTTCTTCCTGTCCGGGGGGCTGCTGGTGGCGATCGCCCTGCTCGCCCTGTTCGTGCTGCCCAAGGGGCCTCCCCGGCACCAGACGGAGCTGCACGCCGCACTGGCGGGGAGCCTCGCTCTGCTGCGGGACCGCCGCCTGGTGGCCTGCCTGCTGGCGACCGCCGGCAGCTGTGTCGGCTTCGGGGTGTTCCTGACCTTCCTCCCCCTGTATGCCACCCTGCACGGCTACGACCCGGCCCAGGTCGGCCTGATCTTCGCGGCCCAGGCCCTGACCAACGTGGTGGGAAGGATACCGATTGGAAGCCTCGCCGACCGCTGTGACCGCCGCTACCTGGTCGCTGCCGGGCTGGTCTGCCTGGCCGCCGCCCTGGCGGCGCTCGGGCAGACCGTGCAGCTTGGGCCGCTTTTGCTCTGCGCGGTGGTCATGGGGGTGGGGATGGCCCTCACCTTCACCTCGATCGGCGCACTGATCGCGGAACTGGTTCCGGCCCTGAAGCGGGGTCTGGCCATGGGGATGTACAACAGCTGCATCTACCTGGGGATGATGTTCGGCTCAACCGTCCTGGGGCTAGCCCTGAAGCGTGTCGGCTACCCGCTCGGGTTCGCCCTCGCCGGCTCCACGGCGCTGGCGGCGCTGCTGCTTTTCCTGCGCATGATGCGGGAGAGGCCCGCGGGGCAGACGCCGCGCCGCTGAAACGCGACCCGTCCCCGCGGCGTCCCCTTTACAGGAGCTTACCCTGCACGCTCCTCAGCTTGTCTTCCATGGTCTGGACCCGGTCGGTGCGGGTCCCCAGCTTGATGGTCGTGGTGATGCGCGGCGCGCCCAAGCCGTGCACGACTTCGTGGCAGCGCTTCACCGCCGCAAAAACCTCGTCCCATTCCCCCTCGACGTTGGTGCCGTAGGAGTGCAGCGCGATCTCCAGGCCGGCCTCGGTGAGCACCTTCTGGCACGCCGCGATGTACGGGGAGAGCGATACCCCGACGCCAATGGGGACGATGCAGAGATCGATCAGAACTTTCATGCGGTAACTCTCCTCTTCCAGTCGTGCCGCCATGCGGCAGATCTCGGGTTCAGTGTTCCTGGTTTAGATCCGCACGGGACCCAAGGCCTCCCTCCCCCCTTGCGGGGGAGGGGCGGGGTGAGGGGGAAGGGGCCAGGTGGGTGCCTACCCTGCCTGCCAGTATACAGGAATAGCCGCGGCCATCAATGGCTTAGCGTTGGGTCGCTCCCGGCCCCGGAACAAGGCAAGCGCTGCGGGGCGCTCTTTGCGGCCTGGAGGTGAGCCGTTGTCTTCCCGCTGCGGGGAGACTAAAATGAAAGAGTGGAGGCGGGTGTCACTGAAGTAGCGCAGCTGCCGCTTGCGTAGAAAACTGCCACTTAAGCGCAAAGGAACCCGTTTGCCGAAGAAGGGGAAGCAGGGCGCTTCCCGAGTGCAAGGAGGAATTCCCATGACAAAACCGATTCCGGAAGGATTTACCACTGTCACACCGTACCTCGTGTTCAAGGACTGCCGCAAGGCGATAGAGTTCTACAAACAGGCCTTTGGCGCTCAAGAGCTGTTCGCCATGCCGGGGCCCGAAGGGAAGGGGATCATGCACGCCGAGCTTAAAATCGGCAACTCGATCATCATGCTTGGGGACGAACAGCCGGATATGTCGTGCAGGAGTGCCGAAACCCTGGGCGGCTCGCCCGTCACCTTCTACCTGTATGTCGACAACGTGGACCAGGCTTTCAGGAGGGCCCTCGAGGCGGGCGCCAAGTCGCTGATGGCAGTCGAGGACATGTTCTGGGGCGACCGAACCGGCAACGTGGAGGACAGCTTCGGCCACCACTGGACCTTGGCGACCCATATCAAGGACCTGACGCCGCAGGAGATGCAGCAGGGGGCCCAGGAGGCCTTTGCCAAGATGGCCAGAAAATAGCCGCTCCCGGCCGGCGGCGTGATTCCCGGCTCTCCTCGCCGCTTAGCGCGGCAGGTTCCGGGAATTATGCCCGGGGCCGCAGGAGCATTTTTCTCTTCACCGGCGGACCGGGGTTGGAGAGTGACCTTCTTGACCGTGACCCGCAGCCCTTGCACGGCGGTCACCTCCACCTTTTCCCCCTTCAGGATCGGCTCGAGACCCTGCGCATTCCAGTATTCGCCCCGCACCAGGACCTTCCCCTCGGGCTTCAGGTCCGTTAGCGCGACCCCCCGCTCGCCCAGCATCCCTTCCCTGCCGGTGATCGGCTTTTGCCGGTAGGCCGCAATCCCCTTGGCGACCACGACGCCGAAGAAGCTGGTGGTGACCAGCACGGTCACCAGGATCACCCCCCAGGAAAGGCGCAGGCCGGGTTCCGAGGAGGGGAACAACAGCAGCGAACCGAGGACCAGGGCGATCACGGCCCCGACCGCCAGTATGCCGTGGGAGACGATCTTGATCTCGGCGATGAAAAGGATGACGGCGAGCAGGATCAGGAGCACGCCGGCGTAGTTCACCGGCAGGGTCTGGAAGGCGAAGAAGGCGAGTATCAGCGAGATGCCGCCGACCACCCCCGGCAGGATGGCGCCCGGCGTGGAGAGCTCGAAGAAGATGCCGATGATCCCCGCCAGCATCAGCAGGTAGGCGAGATCCGGGTTGCTGATGGCGTTCAGTATCCGGTCCCGGGTACCCATCTGGTGCAGGGTGACCTGCGCGCCGGCCAGCCGCAGCACGGTCTCGCCGCCGTCGCGCAGCAGGCGCCGCCCCTCCAGCTTGGCGAGCAGGTCCTGGCGGTCCCGGGCGATCAGGTCGATGACGTTTTCCTCCAGCGCCCGTTCCGCGGTGAGCGACAGGCTGCTGCGCACCATCTGGCCGGCAGCCTGGGCGTTGCGGCCGCGCTTGCGGGCGATCCCCTGCAGGTACGCCTCGGCGTCGTTCAAGATCTTTTCCCCCATGACCGTGTCGGGCTTCTCGCCGATGGAGACCGGGTGTGCCGCGCCGAGGTTGGTGCCCGGCGACATGGCGCAGATGTCCGCCGACAGGGCGATGACCGCTCCGGCCGACGCGGCGCGCGCCCCGGACGGGGTGACGAAGACGGCAACCGGGGCGGTCGAGCTGAAAATCCCCTTCACCGCCTCGCGCATGGCGGAGTCCAGCCCGCCGGGGGTGTCGATTTCCACCAGTACCAGCCGGTCGCCGCGCCGGGAGGCAGCCTCCAGGTTGCGCAGCAGGAAGTCGGCGCTCACCGGATTGACCGTGCCGGCAAGCTCTACGACCGAAATCTGCGGCCGCTCGGCCCAAAGAGCGGCAGGAGCGCCGAGCAGCAGGAACACGAGGACTGCCTGGAGCCTGAGCCATTCCCATCCCATACCGTCGCCTCCACGGTGCAACTGTCTGAAAATTCTAGCCAGCTTCGGCGTGCTGTCAAATCTGTCCGGGCCGGCGGCCGGCTTCCGGCTCCCCGCCGGGCGGGCCGGCAGCGGCGGCCGGGGCTGCAGGCCCGCAGGGCCGATTTAGTGGTTGATTATTGAATCACCCTATGCAATAAAGGCTTAAGGGACCATCTTGGTCGCCATGCTCTTGCACCGCGGCCCGCTGTTTTTTCCCATCGGTGGCAGATGCAACGTGCTGATTACCCTGCCTGCCGCCGGAAACCGCATCTGCTTTCCCGGGTCTTTTGCGCATGAAAAAGATACTGCTCGTCAATAACCAGGAAGCCTTCCTGGACCGCAACAAGAGTCTTTTGAACCGGGCCGGTTTTCTGATCCTCACCGCCAGCACCGCCAGTGAAGCCCTCCAGATCAGCCGCGAACAGAGGGTGGACCTGATCATCGCGCAGCTGGACATGCCGGGGACCGGGGGAGACCTGCTCTGCTCGCTGATCCGGCAGGACAGCGAGCTCAGGAACGTCTCCATCATCCTGGTCTGTTATCAATCCGAGGAGGAGCAGGCTTCAAACTGCGGAGCGAATGCCGTGGTCACCAAGCCGGTCCGCCCGGAACAGCTCCTGAAGCTGGTGGAAAAATTCCTGGGGATCCGCGCGCGGCGGGAGTACCGTGCGGCCCTCCACGCCAGGGTCGAAGGGACGAGGGGGAGCCTGGAGTTCTCCGGCGTGACCCGCAACATCAGCGCTTCCGGCATGCTGTGCGAGTCAGACCTGCCGCTCAACAAGGGCGACCTGCTCAGGAACCTGTCGTTCATTATCGACGCAGGCCGGATCGACACCGACGGCAAGGTCGTCTGGTACGCGGTCCTTCCGGACGAGAAGTACGGCTACGGGGTCCAGTTCATCGGCCTCGCTTCGGAGTTGCGGGAAAAAATAGAGCAGTTCGTCGCGGCCGCCGAACAGGAGTAGCCGGCGAGGTTTGCTGCAGTTTCGAACTTTGTGCTTGTCTGGAAAGATCCGATTTAATAGATGACAGCTTCGGGGAAAAGATATAGCATGCTTTCAGGTGGAGGTACGTCATGCGATGAGCATCCCCGTGGCTTTAATCAGAAAGAGAGGGATATTCCCATGGAGGCCAATAAGAATTGCAGCTGTGGAAAAAAGCATGAGGAACATATCTGCGCCTTGCACAGCAAAGGTCTGATAGATGAAGTTATACATTTGACGGACAGCCCGACCGTCACCTGTTCAATCTGTTTGGTCAACGCCAATTCACCGGATAACGTTTGTTCGCCCACCACCCTCGGAGGCGGATTCAAGTACTCGGACATGATGAACAACAAAAAAATAATCTGCGAGAGGGGCGGTTCCGGCACCGGCAAGAAGGATTGATGCGGATTCCGATTTAGGGAGTCAAGACCAGTCAACCGGGCTTCTCAGGCAGTGACAGATCAAACAACAAAGGACCGGCCCCCAATTGGGAGCCGGTCCTTTTGTCATTTCCCACGCAGGTCACCCGACGGAACCTTCCCTGGGAAAGTGACGGGCCGGAGCTGCATTTCCCGATCACCTGGCACGCCCCCTGCGACAGTTGCCAACCTTATTGTCTGCCGGCAGGAAGTGCGGAAAATTATCCGGGGAATCCCCAAATCCGGTTAAAAAACATTATACTTCTGTGTCGTTGCCAGAGCGAAAACTTTCGGGAGTAGAGACATGACACGTTTCAGGAAACAGCAGCGCGCCTTGGGCAGGGTCGCGCTCCTCTGCGCCGCCTTGCTGCTGGCTGCCTGCCTCAACGCCGGGAAAGGGAGCTCCGCAGGGAGCAGCGTCGGCGCTCCCGAAACGGCGACCGGCCAGCCCAAGAAAGCTCCGCCTCCCGTTGCCGGAGACCTCGAGATCGCAGACCTGGGCCGGATTCCCCAGGACCTCGGCCCGCTTGCCGCTGCGGCGGGAGACCGGCTCCCCCTGGCGGAAACCTGCCGCACGAAACTGCAGGACGATTTTCAGGACCGGTTTTACGCCCCCTGGAGCACCGCACCTCCTCACTTCGATCTGGCCGAGACGCGAGACTTCATGAAACAGGAGGGGAGGATCGTCTGGTACGGCCCCAACAAGCGGAAGCTGGCGCCCAAGCTGATGCAGGAGTTCATGGAGAACTGCGCCCTGGAGAGCTTCCCCTCGCGAAACGACACGGCCATCTCCGTGGCCCCGGGGCATCTGCGCGGGCTGCCGACCTATCTCCCCCTCTACCAAAGCGCCGAGGACTACCCCTTCGACATGCTGAGCTACCCGCAGGTAAAGCTCAACGAGCCGCTGCGGGTGTTGCACGAATCACGCGACGGGGTGTGGCTCTTTGTCGAGACCGGGTACACCAACGGCTGGCTGGAGCGGCGCGACGTGGCGCTGGTGGATCGCGGCTTCATCGACGCCTGGAGGCAGGCGCCGCACCTGGTGGTGGTCGAGGACTACGCCTCGATACCCGATGGCAGGGGAGTCGGCGTCTCCCGGTCCAAGGTCGGCACGATACTGCCGCTGGCGGGGGAGGCGGAGGGGAGTTGGGAGGTCGCCATCGCTTCGGCTGGGGAGGGGGGCGCAGTCCAGAACCGGAGGGTCCGCATACCCCGCGGCGCCGCCGCGAAATTCCCGATGGAGTTCAGCAGGGAAAACGTCGCCCTGATCGGGGACCAGCTGCTGGGAGATCCCTACGGCTGGGGTGAGGTCTACGACCTGCGGGACTGCTCCGCGATGCTGCGGGATTTTTTCCTCCCCTTCGGGATCTGGCTGCCGCGCACCTCGGCGGACCAGATCGCCTCCGTGCCGCACCGGCTGGAACTGGCCCGGATGACCCCGGCGGAGAAGCAATCGGCCATCCGCAGCGCGGGGGTGCCATTTCTGACCCTTCTCTACAAGCCTGGCCACATCATGCTCTACGTCGGAGTGGACGGTTCCGGCCGGCCGCTCGTGTTTCACGACGCCTGGTCCATCAGGCTCAAGGAGCCCAGGGCCGCAGCCCCTGCCGGATCCGCTGAACAGAGCGTTAAAAGCGGCGCCGAGAAAGACCGTGCCGAATGCACGGCTCTGGGTACCGGCGCGCGGACGCAGGTCATCGGCGCTTCGGCGATCACGACGCTGGAGCCGGGGAAGGAGCTCGGACTGGTCCCGGGGAGCTCCCTCCTGGAGCGGATCACCGAGCTTGGCGTCATCCCCGACCGCTGCCAGGAGCTCATCCTGCCGCTCCCGCCGCGCTGACAGAATTCGCCGGCGCCAGCTGCCCACCAGATAAATTACCACCTGTATCGGCATGCTGTGTCTTTGCCCCCCCTTTGCCAAGCGGAGCACCCCCTCCCCGCCAGCGGAGGAGATCCATCAGGACGCTGCCGGCATGAGGCGCCAATCATCCCCCCCCGCCTGCGGGGGAGGGCCGGCGTGGGGGGGGGAGGTGTCCTAAAGGACTCCGTTGCCGGCTTCACCCTCCCCCCAACCCCCTCCCGCAAAGGGAGGGGGAGCTCAACGCGAGGAACTAACCGGAGTGACGCGCTACCTTCCCCGTTTTCCCGCTGACCTGAACCGGAAAACGTGCTAATAATGGTGACACGCTGGCCGTAAATTAGCTCTGCATGCCTGGATCTGTCTCAGGAGACGCCTTCCGGATGCCCTTGCCTTCAGTCTCACCCGACATGTCGACCGACACCCGCCTGCTCCGGGCCGCCACGCGCCGGGCCCCTTGCCTCCTCTGGCTGGGCTGCGTCTGCCTCCTGCTGGCAGCGCTCTCCGGGGCGTCCTCCCTCCCGGCCCACGCCGCGACTCCTCCCAGCCAGGCTCCCGCCACCGTCACGGTCGGGGGAGACCGCGACTATCCCCCCTACGAGTTCCTCGACAAGGACGGTCACCCCTCCGGCTACAACGTGGAGCTGACCAGGGCGATCGCCGACGTCATGGGGATGAAGGTCGAGTTCCGGCTCGGCACCTGGAGCGAGATGCGCGCCGCCCTGCAAAACGGCACGGTCGACGTACTCCAGGGGATGTCCTACTCGGAGGACCGGCTCTCCGAGGTCGACTTCTCCCTGCCGCACACCATCGTGAACCACGCCGTCTTCGCCCGCAAGGATTCCCGCAACGTCAATTCGCTGGAGGATCTGGAGGGGAAAACGGTTGCGGTGCACCGGGGCGGGATCATGCACGACTTCCTGGTCAAGAAGGGGTTCACCGGGAAACTGGTGCTGACCGACACCCCGGCGGACGCCCTGCGCCAGACCGCCGCCGGGGCCACCGACTACGCCATCGTCGCCATCGTGCCGGGGATGTACATCATCCGCGAGCTGAAGCTCTCCAACCTGATCCCGGTGGTGCACAACGTCGCGACCCAGCGCTACTGCTACGCGGTCGACAAGGGTAACGACGAGCTGGTCTCCCGCTTCAACGAGGGGCTCGCCATCCTGAAGAAGACCGGACAGCAGCAGGCGATCTACGAGAAGTGGCTCGGCGTGCTGGACCCGGCGCCGGTCGCCTGGTGGACGGTCGTGAAGTACGCGGCGATCGTGGTGATCCCCCTGGTGCTGCTGCTGGGCGGCATCGCCCTCTGGTCCCGGACCCTGCAGCGGGAGGTGGCGCTGCGCACCGCCGACCTGACCCGGGAGATCGCCGAGCGCCGGCATGCCGAGGAGGAGTTGCTCCTGAACCAGCGGCAGCTGCTGCAGGCCGACAAGATGGCGGCGCTCGGGGTCCTGGTCTCGGGGGTCGCCCACGAGATCAACAACCCGACCGGGCTGATCCTGCTCGACATCCCGGTCCTGATGCGGGCGCACCAGGACACGGCCCCCATCCTCCAGGAGTACTTCGAGGAGCACGGCGACTTCTCCCTGGGCGGCATCCCCTATTCCGAGATGCGCGGGGAGATCCCGCGCATCCTGAGCGGGATGCAGGACGGGGCGAAGCGGATCAAGCGGATCGTGCACGACCTGAAGGATTTCGCCCGGCGCGACGACGCCGGCGACCAGGGGCTCATCGACCTGAACCAGGTCGTGCAGACGGCCCTGCGCCTGGTCGACCCGACCATACGCAAGGCGACCGCCAGCCTCGCGACCGACCTGGCGGGAGGGCTCCCCAGGTTCCTAGGCAACACCCAGCGTATCGAGCAGGTCGTGGTGAACCTCGTGCTGAACGCCTGCCAGGCCCTTCCCGACCGGGAGCACGGCATCAGGGTCGCCACCCGGCTGGCAGCCGATCCGGCGCGGCTGGAGTTGTCGGTTCAGGACGAGGGGAGCGGCATCGCGCCGGAGCATCTGTCCCGGCTGACCGATCCGTTTTTCACCACCAAGCGGGAGAGCGGCGGGACCGGCCTGGGTCTTTCCGTCTCCGCCGGCATCGTGAAGGAGCATGGAGGCTCCATCGCCTTCGACTCCGTCCCGGGCCGCGGTACCACGGTCACCCTGAGCTTCCCAGTGGCCAAGGAGGAGGCGGCGACCCTTTAGGGAGTCGGGATGCTGCCGTGATTTGTCCCCCCTATGAAATAGGGGGGAAGCTGAACAACGTGAAGCAGGGGGGTATTTGCCCCGAAGGCAGACCCCCCTGTCTCGCTGCGCGAGCCTTCCCCCCTACTGCGCAGGGGGGATATGCCACTCAACGACTCAACGACCCAACGACCCAACGACTCAACGACTCAACGACTCAACGAGGTTCACGCATGCCCCCAAGCGCCTACCCAAGCTTCCAGATCCTCCTGGTGGACGACGAGCCGGCCTGGCTCAGGTCCCTTTCGCTCACCCTCAAAAGCGTGGGCGGGCTGAGCAACATCGTCACTTGCGAGGATAGCCGGGAGGTCATGGGACTCCTGGACGCGGGGGGGATCGGCCTGGTGCTGCTCGACCTCACCATGCCGCACCTCTCCGGAGAGGATCTGCTGCAGGAGATCGGCGAGCGCCACCCGGAGATCAGCGCCATCGTGGTGAGCGGCCTGAACCAGCTGGAAACCGCGGTGCGCTGCATGAAGCTCGGTGCCTTCGACTACTTCATCAAGACCGACGAGGAGGACCGCATCGTGGGGGGCGTGCTGCGGGCGGTCCGCATGCTGGAGATGCAGCGCGACTACCGCGAGATGTCCAGCCGCCTGGTCTCCGGGGAGCTGCGCCATCCCGAGGCGTTCGCGGAGATCGTCACCGGCGACCGCGGCATGCTCGCCATCTTCTCCTACCTGGAGGCGGTCGCCAGGAGCCCCCAGCCGCTGCTGATCACCGGGGAGAGCGGCGTCGGCAAGGAGCTCCTGGCGCGCGCCGCCCACTCCCTGAGCGGCTGCCGCGGCAAGCTGGTGACCGTCAACGTGGCCGGCCTGGACGACTCGGTCTTCGCCGACACCCTCTTCGGCCACCTGCGCGGCGCCTTCACCGGCGCCGAGGGGGCCCGCAAGGGAATGGTGGAGGAGGCCGCCGACGGCACGCTGTTCCTGGACGAGATCGGCGACCTGAGCATCGCCTCCCAGGTCAAGCTGCTGCGCCTGCTCCAGGAAGGGGAGTACTTTCCGCTTGGCAGCGACCTCCCCAAGCGCCTCAAGGCGCGCATCGTCGTCGCCACCCACCAGAACCTGAGCGCCAAGGAGTCGGCGGGCTCCTTCCGGCGCGACCTCTTCTTCCGCCTGCGCACCCACCAGGTGCAGGTCCCTCCGCTGCGCGAGCGCAAGGGCGATATCGCGCTCCTGCTGGAGCACTTCCTGGCCGAGGCGGCGGGAGCCCTGGGCAAGAAGAAGCCGACCCCCCCCAAGGGGCTGGCGCAGTTCCTGGCCACCTACAGCTTCCCCGGCAACGTCCGCGAGCTGAGGGCGATGGCCTACGACGCCGTCAGCGTGCACCGCGACCGGATGCTCTCCATGGAGAGCTTCGTGAAGGCCGTCGAGCGCTCCCTGGAGGACGGGGCTGTGCCGCCGGCAGCACCCGGCAAGCTGAATCCCTTCGCCGGATTCGCCGAGCTCCCCACCTTCTCCGAAGCCGCCTCCTTCCTGGTCATGGAGGCCCTGGAGCGGGCCGGCGGCAATCAGACCCTCGCCGGCAGGCTACTCGGCATCTCCCAGCCGGCCCTCAACAAGCGCCTCAAGATGATGCGCGGCCAACAGGCATAACCTGCGGTTATAACGATAGCCGCAGGTTATAATCCCCGGAAAGCAGCCGTTGGGGCGCTTTCACCCCTCCCGACGCGGGCGGCCATAACCTTTCGTTATGCCGGTTCGCTCCGCAGTCTTCCCTGTTTGCCCTGATTTGTCCTTTAGTTGCAGTGAGTTACCTTTACGGCGGATTCTGGCATCATCCATGCTCTAGTAAGGTCATTGGCGACAGGCCAACGGCCGCTGTGCGTTCGTGCAGCGATTGCAGCGCCGCAATCCAAGCGAAGAGGTGAATCATCATGCTAATGTTCTGGATCCAGTTCGTACTTGTCCTGGGAGCGATCCTCCTCGGCGTCCGCAGGGGCGGCGTTGCCCTCGGCCTCATCGGCGGCCTGGGCGTCTCCGTCCTGGTGCTGCTGTTCCGGGTGCAGCCCTCCGAGCCCCCCATCGCCGTCATGCTGATCATCCTGGCGGTGGTGACCGCCTCGGCGACCCTGCAGGTCGCGGGGGGGCTCGATTACCTGGTGCAGCTGACCGAGCGGATGCTGCGCGCCCACCCGAAGTACGTGACCATCCTGGCGCCGCTTTCCACCTTCTTCCTGACGGTCTGCGTCGGCACCGGGCACGCGGTGTACGCGCTGCTGCCGGTCATCGCCGACGTGGCGCTCAAGACCAAGATCCGCCCCGAGCGCCCCATGGCGATCTCCTCGGTCGCCTCGCAGATGGGGATCACCGCGAGCCCGGTGGCCGCCGCGGTGACCACCTTCCTCGCCTTCTCCATCAAGTGCGGGCACCCGGTGAGCCTCTTCGACATCCTCATGGTGACCATGCCCGCCGGGGTCGTCGGGGTGCTGGCTGCCGCCGCCTGGAGCTTCAACCGCGGCAAGGACCTCGACAAGGACCCGGAATACCAGGAGCGCCTCAAGGACCCCGAGTTCGCCAGATCGCTGGAATCCTCCGTCACGACCCTGAACCAGAAGATCAGCTCTTCCGCCAAGCTCTCCGTGGTGCTCTTCTTCTCCGGCGTCTTGACCATCGTCGTCCTGGCCGTCTGGCCCTCCCTGCTCCCGGAGGTCGCCGGCAAGCCGATACCGATGACGACCGTCGTGCAGTTCATCATGCTCGGCTTCGGCGCCTTCATCATGTTCGCCACCGGCGTCAAGGCGAAGGAGATCGCGCACTCCAGCGTCTTCATCGCCGGGATGATCGCGGTGGTATCCATCTTCGGCATCGCCTGGATGAGCGACACCTTCGTGACGGCCAACAAGGGGTTCCTGGTCGACAAGATCGGGATGATGGTGAAGATCGCCCCCTGGACCTTCGGCATAGCGATGTTCTGCGTCTCGGCCTTCGTCAAGAGCCAGGCCGCGACGCTCATCATCATGCTCCCCTTCGGCCTCGCCCTCGGCCTTCCCATCCCCCTGATGCTCGGCCTGATGCCGGCGAGCTACGCCTACTTCTTCTTCGCCTTCTACCCGAGCGACCTCGCCGCCATCAACATGGACCGCTCAGGGACCACGCGGATCGGCAAGTACCTTTTGAACCACAGCTTCATGATCCCCGGTTTCATCGGGGTCGGAGTCTCCACCGTCGTCGCCTACACGATCTCCAGGGTCATGTTCTAGCCTCCCGGCGCTAAGGCGCGTACCGGCAGGCGGAACCATCAAGGGCCGCATCCCCGACGGGGTGCGGCCCGTTTTGCGTCGTGGCCAAGCAAGAACGGGCTCCCAGGCCGTAGTTCGCTATGCCAAGGGCATTCCGACGCTCATCATGGACATGGTTTCCCTCGGGAGGGCCTGCTCCGGTAGCAGCGGTAAGGCGGATCAACGGAGAGAAACCTATAAATACCCTTGTGACGTCCTTAGTTCCCGCAGCGACGTCCTTAGTTCCCGTAGGGACGTCCTTAGTTCCCGTAGGGACGTCCTTAGTTCCCGTAGGGACGTCCTTAGTTCCCGTAGGGACGTCCTTAGTTCCCTGTAGGGATGTCCTTAGTTCCCTGTAGGGATGTCCTTAGTTCCCTGTAGGGACGTCCTTAGTTCCCGTTGTGATGCCCTTATATCAACCAGTGGAGGGCATCAAAAGTTGACGATCAGCCGGAGAATCCGGCTGGTAAGCGGGCATCCCAGTCGGTGGTGGGCATTCCGAGGAGAACCGTACACGTACCTGAAGCATTTCAGGGGATCAACGGTTGAAAAGTGGGCATGGATTCGTTCGCGAAACCGATGCCGAGAACAAACGGCCTGCGTCCGAATATAGTGAGGAGTTTTCCGTCAACTTGGCAAGACCTTCTTCAGTTGACCGATGCGTGCCTTTGAACTTGTGAAGCCCATCAAAAGTGGAACTATGGCCTTCCCGACCGGAACTAAGGTCTTACCAGGCGGATGCAGCCTCATCAAGCCTGAATCGGACTGCCAAACGGCAACCGAGACCGGAATCGTGACCGCGGTTGCCCTGCCGCTGCCAGCCTTAGCTCAGCCCCCTGCCACAGCAAAGAGCGAGATTGTCGTAGTGGCACGAATCATCGATTTGACAAGGTAGAACATATTCTCCTGGGTGCCTCGCATGCTCAGGTTCATATGTACCTTGGTTCTCCGGCCGGGATCGCCGTTGGCTGTGGCTGCTAATTTGTCCCATCGCACGAAGGTTATAATTAAAGTTTGTTCCGGCTCGGACCGAAGAGAGCCAAAGGTTAACAAGCAGATTCAAGCGCCGGCTCATGGCGTCCAGGAACGGACGCCTCGCGGCCTGTCTGCGAGGCCACGCGGCACCGGACTTCCTGCGGGAGATTCCACTTGATGAAAAGCTTCCAGCCGCTGCAGGCCCACCACCTACGCCGATCCAGGAGCGCCGGTCTCGTGCTGCGCCTCGCCTGCCTCGCGCTGGTCCTCGCCGCACTCCTGGCGCCGGCACCCTCCCTGGCCCAGCCCGGGGGCGAGCGGACGGTGCGCATCGCTGCCTTCAACTTCTATCCCGCCATCTACCGCAGCGAAACGGGCGCCATCCGCGGCTTCTACGTCGACATGTTCGAGGAGATCGCCCGCAGGGAGCGCTGGCACATCGAGTACGTCTACGGTACCTGGGGGGAGGGGCTGGAGCGGGCCAAACGGGGCGAGGTCGACCTGGTCACCAGCGTGGCCTGGCTCGAGGAGCGCGCCGCCTACCTGGACTACGGCAAGTCCCCCATCATGACCGTCTGGAGCGAACTCTTCATCCCTCAGAAATCCGTCCTCAACAGCATCCGGGAGGTGAGCGGCAAAAGGGTCGCGGTGGTCGCGGGGGAGGCCAACGGGAGACAGTTCCGCAACCTCTCCGAGAAATTCGGCATCCCCTGTACGGTCGTCGAGGTCTCCGACTTCGGGGAGGTCCTGCGCCGGATCGGGTCGGGGAACGTCGACGCCGGCGTCGTCAGCAACATCTTCGGCGTCGCCCGCGGCCGGGATTTCCGCGTCAAATCGTCAGGGGTGATCTTCAACCCCTTCGACATCTATTTCGCCACCACCAAGGGGAACAACCGCGAGATACTCGGCGTCATGGACCGCTACCTCTCGACGTGGCGGGCGGACGACGGTTCCCTCTATCACCGCTCCATGAAACGCTGGCTGCATCGCAGCGCGAACGTGGTCAGCGTCACCCCAGCCTGGCTCATCGACCTGCTGCTGGGGCTGGCCGCCAGCGGCTGCCTCGGCATCGGTTTTATCGTGCTGCTGCGCCGCCAGGTCAGCTCCCGGACCGGGGAACTGCAGCGGTCGGAACGCTCGCTCCAGGAAAAAAACGAGGAGCTCGCCGCCATCGAGGAGGAGCTGCGCCACCAGCTCGACGAGACCTTCATCGCCCAGGCCGCGCTAGTGAAAAACGAACAGTTCCTCTCAGCGATCGTGGAGAACATGCCGGCGATGGTCTTCGTCAAGGACGCGCAGCAACTGCGCTTCATCAGCATGAACAGGACGGGGGAGGAGCTGCTCGGGTTTTCCCGGGCGGAGCTGCTCGGCAAGAACGACTACGACCTTTTCCCCGAGACGGAGGCGGACTTCTTCATAGGTATGGACCGCTACACCCTGCAGCGGGGGACCATCAACGAGATACCGGAGGAGAGGGTTCACGACCGGCAGGGGCGGGAGCGGATTCTGCACACCAGGAAGGTGCCGCTCTTCGACGCCCGGGGGGAGCCGTGCTACCTGCTCGGCATCTCCGTGGACATCACGGAGCAAAAGAGCGTGGAGGAGCAGCTGCGCCAGGCACACAAGATGGATGTGGTCGGGCAGCTGGCGGGCGGCATCGCTCACGACTTCAACAACATGCTGACCGGCATCATCGGGGCCGCCGAATTGCTCAACTGGCGGCTGGGTGACGACCCCCAGAACGCCAAGCTGACCGCCGTCATTCTCGACGCCGCCGCCCGCTCCGCGGACCTGACCAGGCAGCTGCTGGCGTTCTCACGCAAGGGGAAGATCACCTCCACCCCGATTTCCATAGACGACTGCATCAACGCGGTGGTGGCGATTCTGGAGCGCACCATCGACAAGCGGATCACCCTGGAGGTGCGCCTGGACGCCCGGAACCCGATCGTGATCGGCGATCCGGGGCTGCTGCAAAACGCGCTGCTGAACCTCGCGGTCAACGCCCGCGACGCCATGGACGAGGGAGGGACCCTCCGCTTCGCCACGGCGAACCTGGAACTGGGGGCGCACGCCGGCACCTCGCACCCGGGGCTGTCGGCTCCCGGCCCCTACCTGGAGATCTCGGTGTCCGACACCGGCGCCGGGATGACCCCGGAGGTCCTGGAACACATCTACGAGCCGTTCTTCACCACCAAGGAGACCGGCAAGGGGACCGGGCTGGGGCTGGCCGCGGTCTACGGGACCGTCAAGGAGCACAACGGAGCCATCAGCGTCTGCAGCGAGCCGGGGCAGGGGACCGTCTTCCGGGTCCTGCTGCCGTCCGGCAGCACCAGGGCGCCACAGGAGGTACCCCGGGAGGAGACCGTCCAGGGGAGAGGCGGCATCATGCTGGTGGACGACGAGGCGATCATCCGGCTCTCCGGCCACTGCCTGCTGGAGGAGCTCGGTTACCAGGTGTACCTCGCCGAGGACGGCGAGCAGGCTCTGGAGCTTTACGCCCGCGATCGCGAGCGGATCGGGCTGGTGATCCTGGACATGGTCATGCCGAAGCTCAGCGGCAAGGAGACCTTTCTGCGCCTAAGAGAGCTCGACCCCGGGGTCCGCGTGCTCTTCTCTTCGGGCTTCCACCGCGAGGGGACCGTCAACGAGCTCCTGGAGATCGGCGCCAGGGGGTTCATCCACAAGCCCTACCGGCTGCAGTTGCTGAGCACGTCGGTGGCCGAGGCGCTGGCGGCGGAGCCCTGAGCCCCGGCCCTCGCCGGCGACCAGGAAGGTTGGGCACCGTTGCCGTTAAGCCGACGATTCCACCCGGCTCCAAATCTCCCCGCCCCTTGCGGGATGGGGAGCCTGCGGCGCATCCCTGCCCGATACAACCTCCGATGCTGAAAAATTCAAAAGAAAAAGTTGCCGAACCCCCTGGAAAATACCTCAATGCCTGCCATTATCTTTCTGGCAGCATTACAATAGAGCTTGGGCGACGCCGGGACATCCGCGCAGCCGCACCCCCTCTGCACCCTTGGGGGAGGGACGTTGGGCGCGGGGACCGGCCGCCCCAAAAGGAGATTCAGCATGAAAAGGACAGCCTCAGCAGTATGGAACGGCACACTGAAGGAAGGAAAAGGTGTCATCTCCAGCCAAAGCGGCGTGCTCACCGATACCCCCTTTTCGTTCGGGACGCGCTTTGCCGAGGAGCGCGGCACCAACCCCGAGGAGCTGATCGCGGCGGCGCACGCCGGCTGCTTCTCCATGGCGCTTTCCGCGGGGCTTGGCAAGGCCGGCTTCGAGCCGGTCCGGATCAAGACCCAGGCTCTGCTCGACCTGGAAAACGTCGAGGGGAGCTGGAAGATCACCACGATACGCCTGGAGACGGTGGCGCGCATCCCGAAGATCACCCCGAGCCAGTTCGAGACCATCGCCCAGGATGCCAAGGCCAACTGCCCGGTTTCCCAGGTGCTCAGGGCGAACATCTCCCTGGTGGCCAAGCTGGAGGATTGAGAGGGGGAAGGAGCTCTGAGGGTTGTACAAGGGCGGACGAACGAACGCGGCCCCGGGATGCTTCCCGGGGCCGCGTTTGCTGTTGTTGCTTTAGTTTTCAGACGGATCCGCTTAGCCGAGGATCTGCTTGAGATCGCCTTCCGCGGTGCCGATCGGCGCGATGTTGAAGTTCTCAACCAGGAAGTTGAGCACGTTCGGGGTGATGAAGGCCGGCAGGCTCGGTCCGAGCTTGATCCCCTTGATGCCGAGGTGCAGCAGGGTCAGCAGGATCGCCACCGCCTTCTGCTCGTACCAGGAGAGGATGAAGGAGAGCGGCAGTTCGTTCACGCCGCACCCGAAGGCGCCGGCGAGCGCCACGGCGATCTGGATCGCGGAGTAGGCGTCGTTGCACTGGCCGATGTCCAAAAGGCGCGGGATGCCGCCGATGTCGCCGAAGTCGAGCTTGTTGAAGCGGAACTTGCCGCAGGCCAGGGTCAGGATGACGCAGTCCTTGGGTACCGCTTCGGCGAACTCGGTGTAGTAGTTACGGCCGCTCTTCGCGCCGTCGCAGCCGCCGATCAGGAAGAAGTGACGGATCTGGCCGGCCTTGACCGCGTCGATGACCTGGGGGGCCACGCCGAGGACCGCGTTGTGCCCGAAGCCGGTGAGGATCTCCTTGCCGGGGTTCTCGTCGAAGCCCGGCAGCGCCAGGGCCTTCTCGATGACCGCGGAGAAGTCCATCCCGGTGATGTTCTTGACGTCCGGCCACTGAACCAGGCCCCAGGTGAAGAGGCGGTCCTTGTAGCTTTCCGCGGGGCGCTGGATGCAGTTGGTGTTGAAGATGATGGCGCCGGGGAACCCTGTGAATTCCTTGCCCTGGTCCTGCCAGGCGCCGCCGAAGTTGCCGGCGAGGTGCGCGTACTTCTTGAGGCCGGGGTAGCCGTGGGCGGGAAGCATCTCGCCGTGGGTGTAGACGTTGATCCCTTTGCCCTCGGTCTGCTTCAGGAGTTCTTCGAGCATGCGCAGGTCGTGGCCGGAGACCAGGATCGCCTTGCCGGCCTTGGTGCCCAGCGCGACCGGGGTCGGGACCGGGTGGCCGAAGCTGTCCGTGTTGGCCTTGTCCAGAAGCTCCATGGTGACCAGGTTGATGCGGCCGCACTCCATGGAGAGGCCGACGAAGTCCATGAGCCCCAGGCTCTTGTCGAGGGTCGCCGCCAGGGCCTTGTGGGTGAAGGCGTAGATCTCGTCGTTCTCCAGGCCGATCACCAGGGCGTGGTGGGCGTAGGCCGCGTATCCCTTGATGCCGTAGATGATGATCTCCTGGACCGACTTCACGTCCGGGTCGATGCTGTCGTCTTTCACGCCGTGACGGGCGCCCAGCGCCACCAGCTCGGCGGTCGTGCCGGCGCTGAAGGGCTGAGCCGCTTCGGGGACGCTGCCGGTGAAGGGGCCGCCGTTGGCCTTTTCGAAGAGCGCCTGAGCCCGGTCGCGGTTCTTGGCGCCGACGCGCACCAGCTTGGCGATCTCTTCGGCGTCGAAGTCGACGTTGGTGACGGTGGTGAACAGCCCGTCGATCATGAAGTGGTCGATGGCGGAATCCTTGGCGCCTTTCTCGCGGGCCTTGTCGGCCCAGAAGGCGATCCCTTTCATGGTGTAGACCAACTGGTCCTGCAGGGCCGCGACGTCCGGCTGCTTGCCGCAGACGCCTACTTTGGAGCAACCACCGTTAGCTGCCTGTTCACACTGAAAGCAAAACATGTCCATTTTTTCCTCCTTGGGTGCCGCGTTAGTTGTTGAAGTGGAAAATCCGAGCCAGCTCTTGATCTTGTTTTTCATCAGCTCTCCTGTACCCCCCTGGCCGTGCCCGGGAGGTAGGGTAAATTGCGTGAGGGGGCCGCGCTTCCGGTTCACCCGTGGCCCGGAAGCTTCCCGGGCCGCTCGTTGAAGACACCTTACCGGCAACCGCCCCGCGCGGCCTTGACCTAGGTCATAAAAATGCAGTATCTGTGCATTCGGCTCTTTTTTATCGTGTATGCGGGAGCGCCCCCGAAAGGAGGCGCGCGCAGCCGTCACCGCGAGGCAGGGCCCCAGGCACAACACCCCCCTGCCTCACCGGCGTTCGGCTTCCCCCCTATTCCATGGGGGGACACGACACTGCAGCTCTTCCTTAACTTGAACGGCAGGGCAGTGAGGGAGGCTGTAGCTGGCAAAAAGGCCTGGTTTGCCGACGTGACTTGAATTGAATGGTGACAGATGACGCCGAGAGAGATAGACTTGCTTCCAAACCTGCAGAGAGAAAAGGAATCACCTATGCCCCAGGATAAAGTGCGCAACCTTGCTTCCATCCGCCCCATGGCGCGTTTCGTCGGGATCTCCCTGCGCGACCTCGTGGTGACCTCGGCTCCCATTGTGCTGATCACCCTGGCGGCGATCTTCGCGGCCTACTGGTACGTCCGCCCGGCTCCTCCCAACACCATCACCATCACGAGCGGGCCTGCCGGGAGCAACTTCCTGCTCACCGCCCAGAAATACCAGAAGTACCTGGCGCGCAAAGGGATCAAGCTCAAGGTGCTCCCCTCGGAGGGGTCGCTCGACAACCTCAAGAGGCTGAACGATCCGAAGTTCCAGGTGGATGTCGGTTTCGTCCAGGGAGGGGTCTCCGACGGGAAGAGTCTGGACCCGCTGGTCTCGCTGGGGAGCATGTTCCACGTGCCGCTTCTGCTGTTCTGCCGCTCGGACGCCCCGGTGAACTTCATCACCCAGTTGAGCGGGAAACGGCTCGTCATCGGGCCGCAGGGGAGCGGCACCCACGTCCTCGCCCTCACCCTGCTGAAGGCGAACGGCATCGAGCCGGGAGGTCCCACGCAGTTGATCGAGACCGGGGGGGACGCCGCCTCCCAGGCGCTGCTCGACGGCACCGCCGATGCCGCATTCCTCATGGGGGACTCCGCCACGCCGGCCGTCATGCGCAAGCTGCTCTGGACCCCGGGAATCCGGCTCTTCGACTTCTCGCAGGCGGATGGCTACGTGCGCAAGTTCTCCTATCTGGAAAAGCTCACCCTCCCGATGGGGGTGCTCGATTTCGGCAAGAACGTGCCGAACCAGGACCTGCACCTGATCGGGCCGACCGCGGAGCTGATCGCGCGCCCCGACCTGCATCCCGCGCTCTCCGACATGCTGATAGAGGCGGCGCGCAACGTGCACGGCAAGGCCACCCTCATGCAGCGCGCCGGGGAATTCCCCGCGCCGCTGGAGCACGAGGGGGTCACCATAAGCTCCGATGCGAGACGGTTCTACACATCGGGCAAGAGCAAGAGCTTTCTCTACAGCAACCTGCCGTTTTGGCTGGCAAGCCTGGTGGACCGGTTGCTCGTGGTGGTGGTGCCGATCATCGTCTTGCTGATCCCCGGGCTGAAGCTGGTGCCGGCGCTCTACAACTGGCGCGTCAAGTCGCGCATCTACCGCTGGTACGGCACCCTGATTTCGCTGGAGCGGAGCATCCTCGCCAATCCCTCGCCGGAGGACCGGGCCGCGCTGATCAAGCGGCTCGACGACATCGAGGCCGAAGTCAACAAGATGAAGATGCCGCTGTCCTATGCGGAGCAGGTCTACGTGTTGAGAGATCACATCAAATTCGTCAGTGACAGGTACCGCCGGGAGGGAGGAGCTCAGCCCGCTGTGTGAAGGATGGGCCGAGGCTACGGGGCTGCGGATGCTCCGGGATGCGGATGCTTCTCGTTGGGCAGGTGCTCCTGTTTCCTGGGGGAGTCGGGGTTCGGGCGGCTGGTATTGGCAGGATTTACTGCTTGAGTGGGTGCTGGCGGTTCGCCACGAGGTGATTCACGGTGCAGGCCGCCGCTTCAGTTCACGATGCCGCCGACCATCGCCCGGTAGATGTCCGGCCGCAGGACGAATTGCAGGCTCGAGGAGGTGGCCGAGCCAAAGGCGATCGCCTGCTCTCCGCCGATCGAGGTGTTGAGGTTGAAGATCGGGCGCAGGTTGATGCCGAGACGGCTCACGTCCGCCTCGAATACCGGTCCGTAGACCGAGGCGAATTCCGCCAAGCGGTCCCAAACTGACAGCATTTCTACGGGTATGGCGACTCCATCTGCTATACGTACAAGATCCGGCATGGTTCGCTCCTTATTGTTCGGACGCCTATAAAGCTGTATCGGCGCTGCTGCGAAAAACTTGAATTTCGCAGTACCTTAGGGAGCGTTGCCGGGCGGCGCCTGGGGGCGGGCCGGTAGGGAGGCGGTCAGGGGGTGTATCTTCTCGAAAAGAGAGGGGGAGGCACCGTCAGCTGCGCAGCGCTTCCAGCCCGGCCACCGTGTCGCTGGCGACGCGGTCCAGTTCGCAGACCTTGCAAAGCCGCTTTACCAGGCACATTCCCATCCCGAGCAATCCCAGTATCAGGCAGACGACCCCTTCCCAACCGTAGCCAGCCCAGAACAGCCCGCCGGCGGTGCCGGATACGCTGGAGCCCAGGTAGTAGCTGAACAGGTAGAGCGAGGCCGCCTGGGCCCGCGCGGTGCGCGCCCTGCTGCCGACCCAGCTGGAGGCGATGGCGTGGGCGCCGAAAAATCCGCAGGTGAAGAACGCGATCCCCGCGACCATGGTGGCGATCTCCTGCGACAGGGTCACCAGGGCGCCCAGGATCATGGTGCCGATGGCGAGGTAGAGCATGCGGCTTCTGCCGAAGAGCTCCACCTGCCGCCCCACCATGGACGAGCTGAACGAGCCGAGCAGGTAGACCAGGAAGATCCAGCTCACCACGGAGTGGCTCAGGGAGTGGGGCGGGGCGAGCAGCCGGAAGGTGATGTAGTTGTAGAGCGTCACGAAGGCGCCCATGATGAGGAACGAGATGCCGTAGAGGTAGATAAGCCCCGGGTCCTTCAGCTGCTTGAAGAGCGAGCTGAACAGGTAGCGCGCCGCGAAGGGGCGCCGGGTGAAGTTGGAGGAGGCGGGGAGCGAGCGGGCGAAGAACAGGCTGAGCAGCAGGCAGACCGCGCCGATGACCGCGAGCGCCGCGCGCCAGGAGACCCACTCGGTCATGGTCGCCGTGAAGATCCGCCCGGTCATGCCGCCGATGGCGTTGCCGGCGATGTAGAGACCGATGGCGGAGCCCAGGGACGCCGGGGCGATCTCCTCGCTCAGGTAGGCCATGGCGACCGCCGGCAGCCCCGCCAGGGCGATCCCCTGCAGCAGCCGGAGCGCGAGCAGCGCGGGGAAGCTGTGGCTGAGCGAGGTGAGCAGGGCGAGGAGCGAGGTGAGGACCAGGGAGGCGACCATGACCCTCTTGCGCCCGAGGGTTTCCGAGACGGTGCCGGCAAAGAGCATGGTGATCGCCAGGGCGCAGGTGGCCACGGAGAGCGGCAGGCTCCCCAGCGCGGCCGGGAGCCCGAACTCCTTGGAGAAGACCGGCAGCAGCGGCTGCACGTCGTACAGGGTGATGAAGGTGACGAAGCCTGCCGCGAAAAACGCCAGGTTGATCTGCCGATATCGTTTGGTCCCGCTGGTGACTGATCCCATGACTGCTCTACCTCGCTCGTATCTGGAAGAAATATAGCGCTTGTCTGTGGATAAGAAAAATATATAATAATTATTGTTTTGATATGTAAAATTGATAGTCCGGGGGCGGTCATGGATCTGCGGCAGCTGAGATATTTCCTGGAGGTAGCCCGGGTGAGCAACTTCACCAAGGCGGCGGAGGGGCTGCGCATCGCCCAGCCCGCGGTCAGCATGGCCATCAGGAAGCTGGAGGAGGAACTGGAGCTGGTCCTTTTCAACCGCCAGGACAAGAAGGTGTCGCTCACCGCGGAAGGGGAGATCTTCCTGCCGCACGCGCGGCGCGTCCTGGACGACCTGAAGGCGGCCGAGCAGGAGATGGGGGAGCTGCGGGGGCTGACCAGGGGGGAGGTGAGGATCGGGATTCCCCCCATGATCAGCGCCTACTTCTTTCCGGACATCATCAGGGATTTCAAGCGCAACTACCCGGAGCTGCACCTCTCCGTCTACGGCGAGGGGGCCGGCAGGATACAGAAGATGATCGGGCTTGGTGAGCTCGACATGGGGGTGGTCGCCGGCGGGAGTTTTCCGGACACCCTCGAGGTGCGCCATTTCCTGCGCGAAGAGGTCGTGGCCTGCGTCCCGCTGGACCATCCCTTCGCGGGCCGTCCCTCCGTGAGCCTCGCCGAGTTCATCGGGGAGCCGCTGGTGTTCTACAAGGAGGGGTACTACATCAGGGAGTTTTTCCTGGAGGCTTTGAGGGAGACCGGGGCCGCGCCGGATATCGTCTTCGAGACCAATCTCTTTTCCCTGGTGAAGTCCCTGGTGCGCAACGGCACGGGGATTTCCATCTTCCTGAGGATGGTCGTCACTGCCGATGCGGATCTTGCCGCGGTATCCTTCGACCCGCCGCTGCACCTCGACCTGCTGATCGCCTGGAAAAGGCAGGTCTACCTGTCGCGCGCCAACCGGGCCTTCGTCGACTTCCTGCTGCAGCAGATCGGGGGGCGGTAAAAAGGTGCAGCAGGGTTTGTCCCCATTAGGGAGGGGGGGAAGCGGAACAAAGTGAAGCAGGAGGGGTGCCTGCGCCGGCGGAAGGACCCCCCTGTCTCGCTGCGCGAGCCTTCCCCCCTGTTCCACAGGGGGGATACGGCCTCACCGGTTCTTCAATAGCTCCACCAGCTTGGCGGCGATGCCCTTCGACCTGATGATCGCCTGGAAAAGGCAGGTCTATCTGTCGCGCGCCAACCGGGCCTTCGTCGACTTCCTGCTGCAGCAGATCGGGGGGCGGTAAATAGGTGCAGCAGGGTTTGTCCCCATTAGGGAGGGGGGGGAAGCGGAACGCAGTGAAGCAGGGGGGTGCCTGCGCCGGCGGAAGGACCCCCCTGTCTCGCCGCGCGAGCCTTCCCCCCTGTTCCACAGGGGGGACTCTGCCTCACCGGTTCTTCAATAGCTCCACCAGCTTGGCGGCGATGCCCTTGGGCGGCAGCACGAAGTCGACCGCTCCGGTCTCCAGCGCGGCCTTCGGCATGCCGTAGATGACGGAGGATTTCTGGTCCTGGGCTATGGTGGTCCCCCCGATGTTCTTGATGTGCAGTAACCCCTCCGCGCCGTCCTTCCCCATGCCGGTCATGATGACCCCGATCAGCGCGCCCGAATTGGGCCGGGTGACCGACAGCATGGCGACGTCGACGGAGGGCTGCACGTAGTTGACCCGCGCCCCCTCGCTGAGAGCTATCCTGTGGTTTCCTTCCAGTTTGAGGTGCACCCCGCCGGGGGCGAGGTAGATCTGGCCTCCCCTCAGGAACTCGCCGTTCCTGGCCAGCGCGGCCGGCATGGAGGCACAGGCGTCCAGCCCCTGGGCGATCCGGAAATCCATCTCCGGCGTGAGGTGGAGCACGACGATGATGGCGGCGCTCAGCGGGGGGAGCTCGCTGAACAGCTGCTTCAGGGTGAGCGGACCGCCGGTCGACACTCCGATGATGACCAGGTTCCTGTTACTCATGCCGGGCCGTCCCGGCGCCGAGCAACGAGAGGTAGTAGTGCAGCGCGCCGGTCAGCTGATCCGGGCCGAACGGCTTGGTCAGGTAGTCGGTCACGTACTCCTGCAGGCCGTCCAGCCCGCAATCGGGCTCCCCCATGCCGGTTAGCATGACGATGAGGTTGCCGGCGTACCATCCTCTGCCCGCGATCTCCCGTATGGTCTCCCAGCCGTCCAGCTCCGGCATCATGACATCCATCAGGATGACGCCGCGAAAGCCCGATTCCAGATGGCCCAGACACTCCGCTCCGCTTGCGGCGCACAGCAAGCCGAGCTGCTCCGACTGGCAGATGAAGTCGACGGTTGCCCTGACATACTGATCGTCATCGACGATCATTACCACGTTTTTCACGACGGGACCTCCTTTAGGCCTCACCATTTGCCACCCTGCGTCAGACGGCCGCGTCACCCTCACACCCTGAAGCTGCGCTTGCCCTGGGCCGAGAGCCAGGCGTGCAGGCGGCCGGCGAGCTCGCCAAGCGGCGCCACCTCGTCCACCGCCCCCCGGGCGATCGCCTCCTTCGGCATGCCGAAGACCACGCAGCTCTCCTCGTCCTGGGCCAGGGTCCGGGCACCCACCTGGTGCAGTTCCAGCATCCCGGCGGCCCCGTCGTCCCCCATGCCGGTCATGATGATCCCCAGGCAGTTGCCGCCGGCGCAGTTCGCCGCGGAACGGAACATGACGTCGACCGACGGGCGGTGCCGGCTGACCGGCGGACCGTCGGAGAGGGCCGCCGTGTAGTTGGCGCCGCTTCGGGACAGCAGCAGGTGCCGGTTGCCCGGCGCGATGTAGGCGTGCCCCGGCATCAGGCGCTCCCCGTGCTGAGCCTCCTGCACCGCCAGGGCGCACAGGCCGTCCAGGCGCGCGGCGAAGGCGCGGGTGAAGGCCTCCGGCATGTGCTGGGTGACCAGGATCGCCGGGCAGTCGGGAGGAAGGGCGGCCAGGAACACCTTGAGCGCCTCGGTCCCCCCCGTCGAGGCGCCGACCACGATCACCTTCTCCGTCGTGGAGAAGTGCAGGTGCTGGTTCGGGAGCACCGCGTCGGCGGTGAATTTCTGCAGCGCCGGGCGCGCCGCGGGCCGCTCCCCGCTGCGCCGGCTCCGGTAGGCCGCTCGGATCTTGTCCGTGAGCTCCTCGGCGTACTCCAAAAGCCCGCTGCGGAGGTCGATCTTGGGCTTGGTGACGTAGTCGAAGGCGCCCAGTTCCAGGGCGTGCAGCGTGATGTCGCAGCTCTTCTCGGTGAGGGAGGAGACCATGACGACCGGCATGGGGCGCAGCCGCATCAGCTTCTCCAGGAAGACCAGCCCGTCCATCTTGGGCATCTCCACGTCGAGGGTCAGCACGTCCGGGTTGAGCGCCTTGATGCGCTCCCGCGCGACCAGGGGGTCGGGTGCGGTCCCCACCACCTCCAGGTCCGGCTGGGCGTTGATGATCTCGCTCAATAGCGCCCGTATCAGGGCCGAATCGTCGACAATGAGGACCTTGATGGCCATTACGGTGTCCCTTCCGGGAGCTCCCGGAGTCTTTTGACCAGCACCCGCCCGGTGGCGGGGAAGAAGGTGACCTTGCGCGGGCAGGAGCCCCCCAGGTCCGACGCGACGACCGGGATGCCCCGCTCCCGAAGATACCCGAGGGCGAACTGGGCGTTTTTCTCGCCGATGTCGGTCACGCCCGCCATCACCCGCCCCGCGCCGAAGAGCTTGGCCTCCAGGCGGCAGCGGTCGGCCCCCAGGCGTTCCAGCCGCAGCAGCAGGTGCCGCATGGCGCAGGCGCCGTAGCGGGCGGAGCAGACGAGGGCGCAGGCGACCGCTGCCGGGTCGGAGCAGTGGGTCGCGTTGGAGCCCTGCATGATCTGGGGCAGCATGAAATGGTTCATCCCGCCCGCCCCGCTCCCCGGGTCGAAGAGGCAGACCGAGACGCAGGAGCCGAGCAGGGTGGTGATGAGCGTCCCGTCGGCGGTGGCGTAGTACTCGCCCGGGAGGATCTTCACCGCCTGCGCGGCGAACTGGCGGTCGAAATAGCTCGACCTGCTGCAGAGTGTCTCGTCTGGCATCTGTCCTTTACCGTGCTATGACTTCCGCTTCAAAATCCCCCCTGCGAAGCCGGGGAAAGGCTCGCGCAGCGAGACAGAGGGGTCCGTCCTCCTTCTCCTGCCGGTTCACCGCTTCCCTAGCGCAGCCGGTACACCGTGTTGCCGCAGATCCTGAAGAGGTCCGAGGCGCTGTGGAAGCTCTCGGAATGCCCGACGAAAAGAAGCCCGTCGGGCCGCAGGAAGGCGGCCAGCTTCCTGAGGACGGCGTGCTGGGTCGCCTTGTCGAAATAGATCATGACGTTGCGGCAGAAGATGAAATCGAACCTGCCGCGCATGGGCCAGCTCTCCTCGAGCAGGTTCAGCTGCCGGAAGCTGACCAGGCGCCGCAGCTCGTCCTTCACCCTGGCGAGCCCCTGGTGCCTCCCTTCGCCCCTGAGGAAGTGGCGCTGCACCAGCTCGGGCGGGATCTTTTGCAGCTGCTCGAGCTGGTAGACCCCGCGGCGGGCGGTGGCCAGCACGTTGGTGTCGATGTCCGTCGCCAGGACCCGGACCGGGGCGCGGCTCTTGAGCGCGTCGGCGGCCGTCATGGCGATGGAGTAGGGCTCCTCGCCGGTCGAGGAGGCGCAGGTCCAGATGGAGACCGGCCGGCTCCCCGGCACCCCCGCCAGCTGCTCGGCGAGGATCCGGAAATGGTGCGGCTCCCGGAAGAAGGAGGTCAGGTTGGTGGTGAGGGCGTTGATGAACGCCTCCAGCTCCTGCCGGTCTCCGCCTTCCAGCAGCCTCAGGTAGTCCGCGAAACTCTCCAGCTCCCTGGCGCGCAGCCGCCTGGCCAGGCGGCTGTACACCATGTCCCTCTTGGTGGGCGCCAGCGAGATGCCGGCGCTGGCGTAGATGAGCTCCCTGATCCGGCTGAAGTCCTCCTGGGTGTACCGGTAGTGCTCCGGATTCAGCTCGGCCAGGGCGGCCTCCCTGATGGCACCCCTCCCCGCCCCCCCGCCGGGCAGGACGGGGCCTCCGCTCTCGTTCCACCCCCGTGGCAATCAGAATTCCTTCCAGTCGTCGTCGATCTCGGGGGCGAGGGCCGCGGCGGCCTGGCTCTGGCGCGGCTCGAAGCTCCTCTGGCCGAAGGCGCTGCCGGCCTGGGGAGGCTTCTGCCCGGCTCCCCTGGGCGACTGCGGCGCAGCACTTCGGGTCACCCTGCGCGGCGCCGCCGCTGCCGCCTGCGCCTTGGGGCTCTGCTCCAGCTTGAAGCGGGCCACGACGCCGACCATCTGCCGGGCCTGGTCCTCGAGCGACTCGGCTGCCGCCGCTGCCTCCTCAACCAGGGCCGCGTTTTGCTGGGTGACGTCGTCCATCTGGGTGATGGCGATGTTCACCTGCTCGATGCCGCTGGACTGCTCCTTGGAGGCGGCGGAGATCTCGGCCATGATGTCGGTCACCCTCTTGATGCTGGTGACGATCTCCTGGGTGGTGCGGCCCGCCTCCTCCACCAGGCGGCTGCCGTCCTGCACCTTGCCGACCGAGTCCTCGATGAGCGCCTTGATCTCCTTGGCCGCCGCCGCGCTTCTCTGGGCGAGGCTCCTCACCTCCGTCGCCACCACCGCGAACCCTCGCCCCTGCTCGCCGGCGCGGGCCGCCTCCACCGCGGCGTTCAGCGCCAGGATGTTGGTCTGGAAGGCGATGCCGTCGATGACCCCGATGATGTCGGAGATCTTCTTGGAGCTGCCGGTGATCGACTCCATGGTGAGCACCACGCGGTTGATGACCTCGCCCCCCCTGACGGCGACGCCGCTCGCGTTGATGGCGAGCTGGTTCGCGGCTTGCGCGTTGTCCGCGTTCTGTCTGACGGTGGCGGTGAGCTCCTCCATGCTGGACGCGGTTTCCTCCAGGGCGCTCGCCTGCTCCTCGGTGCGCTGGGAGAGGTCAGCGTTGCCCGTCGCGATCTCCTCGGTAGCGGTCGCGATGGAGTCGGCACCGCTTCTCACCTCGCCCACGATGCGTGCGAGCCCCTCGTTCATCTCCTTGAGGGAGCCGAGCAGCTCGCCGGTTTCGTCGGAGCTCTCCACCGTGAGGTGTGCGGTCAGGTCGCCGGAGGCGATGCGCTGGGACGCGGCGATCGCCTGGTCCAGGGCCCGCTTGATCCTGCGGGCGACGACCCAGGCGAAGCCGAAGACGGCGAGCGACAGCACCAGCGTGCCGCCGATGATCTGCCACTTCATCTTGTTCATCTCGGTCTTCACGTCGTCCACGTAGATGCCGCTGCCGACGACCCAGCCCCACTCTTTCATCAGTTTCACGTAGGTGATCTTGGGCACCGGAACGTTGGAGCCCGGCTTGGCCCACATGTACTCCACCACTCCTTCGCCCCGGTCCTTGGCGACGTTCACGCATTCGACGAAGAGTCTTTTGCCGTTGGGGTCCTTGGTCTCGGTCTGGGTCTTGCCGACCAGCTCCGCCTTCGGGTGCACCAGGATCCTGGTCTCCAGGTCGCTGATCCAGAAGTACTCGCTGCCGTGGTAGTGCAGTTCGCTGATCTCGCGCCGGGCGTCCGCCTCTGCCTGGTCCGCGCTCTTCCTTCCCGCCGTGACCTCCGCCAGGTTGCTTTCCAGCAGTGAGTAGGCGACATCGACGACTCCCTTGGTCGCGTTCATCTTCTCGTCCATGAGGTGATTTTCCAGGTAGGGGAGAATGTAGAACAGGACCCCGAGGACCATCAGAGTCACGGTCGCTATCGATATGCTCAGTATCTTGGTGAGAATCTTCCAGTCTTTGAATCCTTTTACACTCATACAGTCACCTCCTTCCTTTGAATGTGGAGCTCATCGTGCGCAACGTCCATGATCTGCAGCTCGTCGCTCGCGAGCAGTTTCTCTATGTCGACGAGGATCAGCATCTCGTCGTTCAGGGTGCCCAGGCCGGTCAGGTAGCGGGTGTCCAGCGCTCCCCCGAACTCCGGGGCCGGCTTGATCTGATCGCTCGCGAGCGCCACCACGTCCGAGACCCCGTCCACCACGATGCCGACCACCTTGCCGAGCACGTTGACGATGATGACGACGGTGAACTGGTGATAGGTCGCCTTCCCCAGCCGGAACTTGAGGCGCAGGTCGACGATCGGCACGATGACTCCGCGCAGGTTGATGACCCCCTTGACGAACTCCGGCGTGTTGGCGATCCGGGTGACCGCGTCGTACCCCCTGATCTCCTGCACCTTCAGGATGTCGATCCCGTAGCTCTCGCTTGCCAGGGTAAAGGTGAGGTATTCGGACCGGACCACCCCTCCTCTGCCGTCGATTGTCTGCTGACCTGTCGGCATGTTTTCTCCGCCTCCTTGTGTTTCCGGGCTAGCCCTGCCGCCTTTTCTGCATCGTGAAAAGTTCCGTCACGTCGAGGATCAGGGCGACCCGGCCGTCGCCGAGGATGGTCGCGCCCGCGCTCCCCTCGACCTTGCGGTAGTTGGTCTCGATGCTCTTCACCACGACCTGCTGCTCGTCCAGCAGGGCGTCCACCAGCAGGGCCGCCTTCTCGCCGTCCAGGTCGACCAGCACCAGGATGCCGCCGGTCGGCTCGCGGACCCCCGTGTCGATGTCGAACAGCTCGTGCAGCCTGATGATCGGGAGGTAGTCCCCGCGCACCGCGACCAGCTGCCGGCCGTTCACGCTCCGTAGCTGCTCCGCCTGCGGCTGGAGCGATTCGATGATGGCGTTGAGCGGAATGATGAACTTTTCCGGCCCGACGGCCACCGAGAGGCCGTTCAGTATGGCGAGGGTGAGCGGCAGGCTGATGCTCACGCAGGAGCCGCGCCCCGCCTGCGACTCGATGTGCACCCGGCCTCCGATGGACTGCACGTTCTTCAGCACCACGTCCATGCCGACGCCGCGCCCCGAGATGTCGGTGATGGTTTCCGCGGTGGAGAAGCCCGGCGCGAAGATGAGCTGCCAGGCCTCCTCGTCGCTCATCGATTCCGAGCAGGCGATTCCCCGCTCGGCCGCCTTGGCGAGGATCCTGGCCCGGTTCAGCCCGGCGCCGTCGTCGCTCACCTCGATGACGATCCTCCCCCCCTGCTGGGAGGCCTTGAGCTCGATGGTGCCGGCGGGGTCCTTGCCCCGGGCGATCCGCTCCTTCGTGGTCTCCAGGCCGTGGTCCAGGGAGTTGCGCACCAGGTGCGAGAGCGGATCGGCGATCTTCTCGACGAGCCCCTTGTCGAGTTCGGTCGTCTCGCCGCAGGTTTTCAGTTCGACCAGCTTCCCGAGCTTGGCGGCGATTTCCCTGACCATGCGAGGAAAGCGGTTGAAGACGAGGCTCACCGGCACCAGGCGGATCGACATGACGCTCCCCTGCAGGTCGCGGCTGTTTCTCTCCAGCTGCGCCACGCATTGGTGCAGCGTTTCGTGGAGCACCGGGTCGAGGCTGCCGGCGACCTGGGCCAGCATCGCCTGGGTGATCAGCAGCTCCCCCACCTGGTTGATCAGCTGGTCGACCTTGGTGACGTTGACCCGGATGGAGCTGTCGTTATCGCTCGCGCGCCGGCCGAATTGTCCCGCGATCGGCTCGTCCCGGTCGTCGCCGCGCCTTCCCGGGCCGGTCGCCCCGGGGGGGAGGGTGCTCGGGTCCGCCGGAGGCTCCGGCCGCCACGCTTCAGGCGGGGCGGCCGGCAACCCGGCAGGGGACGCTGCGGGCTGCGGCGTCTCGGCGCTCGCTGCCGGTTCGGGCTGGGGCGGCAGCTCGAGGATCTCGAGCTGTTGCTCCTCGGCCACGAACAGGAACGCCTCCATGATCTGGTCCGGATCGGCCCGGGTGGCGAGGGTGAAATGCCACTGGGTGATGCAGCTCTCCGGGTCGAACCCCTGCAGTTCCGGAAGCTTCCTGAGCACGGCGCGGCAGGCGAACTCCCCCGGCTGGGCGAGGCCGCTCAGTTCGCTGATGATGCTTTCCATCCGGAACCCCCTCCTGAAGAGGTCCGGGTCCGGGGTGAAGACGAGCCGGTAGCGCCTGGGGTCGCCTGGCTCGCTGCCGGGATCCGGTCCGGCCGGGGGGAGGCCGAGGGGATCAGGCGCGCGGGGTTGCTCTCCCGCAGACCCCGCGTCGACGAGCTGCTGCAGCTTGCGGCTCACCTGCTCGACCGCCTCCTCGCTGACCCCGGTCCCCTCGCGGTGCCCGGCAAGCTGCATGGAAATGGCGTCGCCGGCCTCGAGAAACAGGTCGACCATGGCGGAGTCGAAGGGGATCTCGTTATTCCTGATCCGGTCCAGCAGCGACTCCATGACATGGGTGACGACGGTCATGTCGTCGAAGCCGAAGATTCCCGCGCCTCCCTTGATAGAATGGGCTGCCCGGAAGATCGCGTTCAGCTGCTCCTGGTCCGGCTGCAGGTCGCCGAGCGAAATGAGGATCTGCTCCATCTCCGCGAGGTGCTCGGCGCACTCCTCGAAAAAGACCTGGTTGAAGCGCTTGAGGTCGATGGTCTCTTGTTTGGCCTTGCCAGCTGTCATACGGGTTCCTTTCCGGGTGCGCCTTGGTGCTCAAGGGGGTCGGCAAAGCCGAGCGCCTCGAGCAGGTCCGCGACCTCCGGCGGGACACGGCAGAGTTCCGGGGCGATGCCGCACGCTTTCAGGTTCTCCCGGAACAGGGTCAGCAACTGGCAGCCGCAGGCGTCGATGCCGGTGATTCCAGCCAGGTCGATCTCGACGCGGGACGGCCTCGGGTCGGCCTCCAGCAGCAGGTCAAGCTCGCCGGTGAGGAGGTTCAGCTGTTCGGCTATGGTGCCGATGGCCCAATCTCCCTGCAGCGCGCAGTTCCTGGTTTTGGCGGAGATACCTGCCGGCATTCGGTGCTCCTTCGGGACAGTCATCGTGCCGTCCCTTTGGGGTTCGGCTGGGGGTGGCTCGCTTTTGGCGAGCAGGCTGGACATCAGGATGGCCGCCGGGTGATCGCCGTTGCTCAAGCCTGCGGCGCACGGCAGGTGCCTCCAGGAGCGGGAGGAGCCGGTGGCGCATGGGCGGAAACCGGGTGCCGACAGAAGTGGATTACTAGGCCTCATCGTCAGATGTAGCCGGAACTTTAATGAATTGCTTGCCTCTGGCTTCTGGGGGAAAAGGTTGATTGGGCGGCGGGCGGAGGCGATGATGGGGTGCATTTTCCCGCGAGCCTCCGGGGGAGGGAGCTGCTGCCGGTCAGTTCCTGGTGGAGGCGGAGCCCAGGCGGATTCTCACCAGGTCCACCAGCATCTGCAGCGAGTCCAGCACCGGCCGGACCGTGGAGCCGGTGCAGTCGGCCCATTTGATCGGGACCTCGGCGACGCGGAAGCCGTTTTTCCTGGCGAGCGCGAGTATCTCCACGTCCCAGGCGAAGCGGTCGATGCGTGCCGCTGCGAACAGCTGCCTGGCGGCCTCGCCGGTGAAAAGCTTGAAGCCGCACTGGGTGTCCAGAAAACCGTCGATGACCAGCATCCGGACCATGCGGTTGAAAACGCGGCCCATCCCCCGGCGCCACAGGGACTGGGACCGCACTATCTCGCTCAGGGCGAGCGCGCGGGAGCCGATCGCTATCTGGTGCGCTTGCGAGGAGAGGTGAGGCATCAGGGCTGCCAGTTCCTCGATGGGAGTGGAAAAGTCCGCGTCGGAGAGGAGCACCAGGCTCCCCCGGGACGCCAGCACGCCGGCCCGCAGGGCGTAGCCTTTGCCCCGGTTCCGGGGGTACCTGATCAGCCTGAGTCCCGCCACTTCCAGGCAGAGCACCACGACCGTCAAGGCCGTGTTGTCCGTGCTGCCGTCGTCGACGACGATGATCTCGCCGGGGGTGCCGGTGGCCGCCTGGTAGTCCCTGATTTTCCTCAGCGACTGGGCGAGCCGCGTCTCTTCGTTCAAGGAGGCGAAGATCCGCGACTACTGGGCGCGGCAGCCCGAATCGACCCGGCGCCCGCTCCTCCTGGAGAGGCTCTACCCCTACGTGTTCAGTAACCCCGCCCGCGAGCGCGCCTACCTGCGGGACTTCTTCGCCGTGCAGCCCCCCGGTGCGCGGGACCCCTACTTCTCGCACCGGGTGCGCTGGGACGCCAGCAGCCGCAACCTGGCCTTCTTCTCCGACGACTGCCGCGCCGAACTGGGCGCCTACGACCCGGTGCAGGAGCTCTCGCGCCGGCTGCCGGAAGGGTTCTCCGGGCGCGACCTGCTCTCCCGGGCCCAGCTTCTGGAGATGGAGATCTTCCTGGCCAATTTCCTGCTCTCCTCCCAGGGGGACCGGGTCGGCATGGCCCACTCGGTCGAGATGCGCCACCCCTTCCTGGATTTCCGGGTCGTCGACTTCGCCTTCCGGCTTCCCGCGCGCTGGAAGATCCGGGGGCTCAACGAGAAGTACCTGCTGAAGCGGGCCTTCCGGGGGCAGATACCGGAGAGCATAACGGCCCGGGCCAAGCAGCCCTACCGGGCGCCCATCCGCGAGCTCTTCTTCCCGCAGGCCCCCGCCGACTACGTCGACGACCTGCTGAGCGAGGCGCGCCTGAGGGACCACGGCTATTTCAACCCGCAGAAGGTGAGCCGGCTCTACGCCAAGTTCCGCGGCTCGGATCACCCCTTCGCCAGCGAATTCCAGAACATGGCCCTGATCGGAGCGCTCTCCACCCAGATCCTGCACCAGCAGTTCATCCAGGGCGACGGCCTGCGCGCCGTCAGGGGGGTGGAGCCGGACCGCGTGGTGCGCGGCGGCGCCGGAGGCGGGCCATGAGAGCGGCGGGAACCGGGCGGGAAAAGGGGTAGGCGGCGGTCCGGTGCAGCCGCCGGAGCGGGGGAGGTGTCCGTTGTTGACGCACGTCGAGAGGGTGCACGCCCTGCTGGAAACCAGCGCCCGGCTGCTCCCGGACAAGACCGCCTTCATCCAGGATGAGCAGCGGGTGAGCTACCGGAAGCTCAACGCCATGGCGAACCGCCTCGCCGCATTTCTGCTGGGGCAGGGGGTGGGGCGCGGCGACCGGGTCGTGCTCCTTTTGGAGAACAGCCTGCAGTACGTCGTCAGCTACTACGGCGTCCTGAAGGCGGGGGGTGTGGCGGTGCCGCTCAACTGCGAGACCAGGGCCGAGAGCCTGGCGGGGGTCCTGGCTGCGCTGCGCCCCCGGGTGCTGATCTCCTGCTCCAAGTCGGAGGCGCTCCTGCGGGAGGCCGGTCCCGACCGGCTGCAGATCCCCCTGCTGCTGCTCGCGAACCCCGGGGCCTCCTGGGGTTCCGGGCGCTGCCGCGTGGAGGCCTGGGACGACCTGGTGCGGGAGGGCGCCGCGGCCAATCCGGAGCTCCCGCTTGCCGCGGGCGACCTGGCCAGCATCATCTACACCTCGGGGTCGACCGGGAAGCCCAAGGGGGTGATGCTGTCCCACGGCAACATCGTCGCCAACACCCGGTCCATCGTGCAGTACCTGGAGCTCGGGGCAGAGGACATCCAGATGGTGGTGCTCCCCTTTTTTTACGTCATGGGGAAATCGCTGCTCAACACCCATGTGGCCGTCGGCGGCACCGTGGTCGTCAACAACGGCTTCGCCTACCCCGCCTCGGTGATCGGGCAGATGGCGGCGGAGCGCGTCACCGGTTTTTCCGGGGTCCCCGCGACCTACGCCTACCTGCTGCACCGCTCGCCCCTGGCGGCCTTTCGCGACCGGCTGGAGGCGCTGCGCTACTGCACCCAGGCGGGCGGGCACATGTCGCGCCAGGTGAAGGAAAAGCTGCTGCAGACGCTCCCCGCCCACACCAGGCTCTACATCATGTACGGGGCGACCGAGGCCGCCGCCCGGCTCACCTACGTGGAGCCGGAGCTCTTGCCGCGCAAGATGGACTCCATCGGCAGGGCGATCCCGGGGGTGAGCGTCCGGGTGCTGGACGAGCTGGGGCGCGAGCTCCCCGCCGGGGAGTCCGGCGAGCTGGTGGCGAGCGGCGCCAACATCATGCAGGGGTACTGGGGGGACCCGCAGGCGACCGCCGCGGTCCTGGACCGGAGCGGCTATCACACGGGAGACCTGGGCTACCAGGACGGGGACGGCTACCTGTACGTCACCGGGCGCAAGGACGACCTGCTGAAGGTCGGGGGGCACCGGATCGATCCGCAGGAGGTCGAGGACGCCCTGATGGCGACCGGCCTGCTGCTGGAGACCGCGGTGCTCGGGGTACAGGACGAACTGCTCGGCACGCGGCTGGTGGCGCTCGCGGTGCCGCTGAGCGGGGAAACCAGCGCGGGGAGGCTCCTCGCGCTCTGCCTGTCCCAGCTGCCGCGCCACAAGCTTCCCGCCGAGGTCCGCTTCGTGGCTGCGCTCCCCAAGTACGCCAGCAGCAAGATCGACCGGGTGGGGTGCCTGGCGCTTTTCAGGCAAAGCGGGACGTGAGGTGCGGGCCGCGCCGGCCGGGCCGGCGGCCGAACAGCCGCGGCCGCCGGCCCGGCCAAGGAGGGGACGAGATGAACTCGACAGGAGCTTTTTCCGCGCAGCTGCTGCGGCTGGACCCCGAGCAGGAGGTCGCCAGGATCTGCCGCAGGATGCGCGAGCTGATGCTGAACCGGGTGAAGCGGCGCGGGGTCGTCATCGGGCTGTCCGGCGGCATCGACTCCAGCGTGACGGCGGCCCTCGCCGTGGCCGCGCTCGGCGGGGAGCGGGTGCTCGGCCTGGAGATGCCGGAGCGGCACTCGGCCGAGGAGAGCGAACGTTTCAGCGGGGTGCTGGCCGCCTCCCTCGGGGTCGCCACAATCAAGGAGGACATCTCCGGGATTCTCGAATCGGTCGGCTTCTACCGCAGGTACGCGGAGGCGGCGCGGCGCGTCGTCCCTGAGTACGGCGACGACTGGAAATCCAAGATCGTCACCAGCGACGTCATCGATCACCCGGGGTTCACCGTCTTCTACCTGGTGGCGCAGGCGCCCGAGGGGGGCCTGGTCAAAAAGCGGCTCCCCCTGACCCCGTACCTGGAGATCGTGGCGGCGACCAATTTCAAGCAGCGCGTCCGCAAGATGCTGGAGTACTACCACGCGGACCGTCTGCACTACGGCGTGGCGGGGACGCCGAACCGGCTCGAGTACGACCAGGGGTTCTTCGTCAAGCTGGGCGACGGCGCCGCCGACATCAAGCCGATCGCCCACCTCTACAAGTCGCAGGTGTACCAGCTCGCCGAGTTTCTCGGGATCCCCGAGGCGATCCGCAAGCGGCGACCGACCACCGACACCTATTCCCTGACCCAGGGGCAGGACGAATTCTACTTCTCGCTCCCCTACGAAAAGATGGACCTCTGCCTGTACGGCAAGAATAACGGCGTGCCGGCGGCGCAGGTGGCGTCCGCCCTGGGCTTCAGGCCGGAGCAGGTGGAGGTGGTTTTCAAGGATATCGACACCAAGAGGGCCACCACCCGCTACCTGCACCTGCCCCCCTTATTGGTGGAGGAAATCGGCTGGTAACTGAGAGCACATCAAGCACCATGGAGGTACCCATACAATGAGCCTACAGGACGATATCAGGGCGTTTATCGTGGACAGCTTTCTGTTCGGGGAAGACGGCGGCCTCAGGGACGACAGTTCCTTCCTCGAGGAGGGGGTCGTCGATTCGACCGGCATCATGCAGCTGGTCTCGTTCCTACAGGAGCAGTACCTGATCACCATCGAGGATGAGGAGCTGATACCGGACAACCTGGACTCCATCAGGAAGGTGGCGCGTTTCGTGGAGACCAAGAGGCAGTGCGTCAAGCCGGCACTCGGGCTCGCCTGAGCTCTCGGGAAGGGCGGCTCGCAGCTTTGCCAGAACCCGGGGAAAAGCGCATGGACTCAGCGAAACGCTACATAGACCACTGGCAGGTTTTAAAGGAGCTGGGCCCGAAGGCGTCCTTGAAACTGCTGGCATCACGGCTACTTTCGTACAGTCATTACTACGTACTGAGAAAAAACCTTCTGGATACACCGGCCGGCACGGTTTCCGTCAAGCATACGATGGAGGTCGCACCCATCGGCGAAGCCGACATCCGTCAGATCCTCAGCGGCCTGGATGCCTGCGGCGACGCGGAAAAAAAGGACGTGCTGGCCTACCTGCTTTTCTATCAAAGCGGGTTCCAGAACTGTTATGTCATGAGGCGCGAGGGGCAGGTCGCCTACATGCAGACCTTGATCTTTGCGGACCAGAACGGTCTCATCTCGGAAAAATACAGCAGCAAGTTTTATCAGCTCAAAGAGACCCAGGTCATGATCGAGAACGTCTTCACCTTCCCGGCCTATCGCGGCCTCGGCTGTTTCCAGTCGGGGACGCTCCAGTTGCTGGAGCTGGCGCGGGCCAGGGGGTGCCGGTCGGCGCTTTGCTATGTCAGGAAGGAGAGGGTGGCCGCACTGACCGATCTGGTCGGCATGGGCTTCAAGATCACCAAGATCATCCCCGAATACAAGATCCTCGGCAGGGTGTGGCGGGCTCTTTGAGGCTGCGAAGGAGAACGAGGTGGTCATAGATCACATAGGCATAGCGGTGAAGTCGCTGGAGCGGGCCATTGAGCACTGGGAGAGTGCCTTTGGCTACCGGCAGTTAACCGGCATCGTCACCAATACCCGCCAGAAAGTCAGGGTCGTCTTCCTTGCCAAGGAGCATTCGCTCACCGTCAAGCTGATAGAGGGGACTGACTGCGCTGCGCCCGTGTACAAGTTCGCGCAGCGCGGGGGTGGACTGCATCACCTCTGCTTCAGGTGCGCACGGCTCGATGAGGAGATGACGAAGCTCAGCGCCAAGGGGCTGAGAGTGCTGGTGCAACCGCAACCGGGGGAAGCCTTCGACAATGAGGATATCGCCTTCATCTTCGACAACCAGGGCCTCAACATAGAACTGATCGCTACCGACAAGAAAGCCGGCCTGCTGGAACCACTGGTCCCCTAGGCCGGCTCGTTTGACTCCCCGTAAAATCCGCGCCGCAGGCTCCCCCGCATACCGGTCCCCGGCTACCGGCTAGTCGAAGGTCTTCTTCATCAGATGGAACAGCACGGCCAAAAGCAGCGCCCCGGCTATGGCGCAACCTCCCGCCAGCTTGCGCTGGGCGCGCGCCTGCTCGATCACGGCCAGGTCCCGGTCCAGCTTGCCCAGTTCGAGGTTGATCTGCGCCGACTCGGCCTTCACCCGCGCCACGTCCACATCGTGGAACAGGGTGTGGAAGCGGTTTCTGACCGCGAAGAGCCCCTTGCCGAGCCGGTCGGTGTCGACACCCTGCGCCTGGAAGCCCCTGATCCTGCCGTCGATGCCGACGATGTACCCCTCGGTCTGCTGCATGGCGTCCCTGATGGCGCGGGCCCGCTCGAAGCTGTGGCAGCGGGTGCAGCCCTTCTCGCTGATCAGGTCGAGCGACGCCTTGACCACGTGGTGGTTGCCGTGGCAGGTGACGCAGTGCGGGCCGCCCGCGCCGAGCTTCTTGCCGTGGGCGCTCGCCAGGTAGTCCTTCATGACCCCCGGATGGCAGCGGCCGCAGAAGGCGGGGATCTCCGTCTCCTTGGGCGCGCCGAGAAAGCCCCGGGCCCGGTTCATGGCGTCGGCCGCGTCTTTCGGGTCGCCGCCGTGGCACGCGTTGCAGGAGATGCCGTTCTCCGCGTGGATGCTGGTGCGCCAGAGGTTGACCGGCGCGCCGAGCCGGTCGGGGAGCGTGCCGTGGCACTGGATGCACACGGTCTCGGGCTGCTCCGGCGCCGCCGCCCGGGCCGGCTGCGGGGCCGCGCCAAGCGCGAGGGAGGCGAGGGCGAGAGCGCCCACTGCCGCCCGGAGAAAGGGCCGCCTGGTCCGCCGATGGTCTGTCATGAGTAGTGCCCCCAAATCGTTAGTCCAATCCAGAGCAGGAAGCCGCCGACGAAGCAGACCAGGAACAGCGGCCGCTTCAGGGGGTTTCTCTCGGGCGAGCGGTCGATGAACGGCAAGAGGGCCAGGAAGGTCATGGCGGCCGCCTGCACGGAGAGTCCGAGCAGCTCGCTCGGGAAGATCTTGAGCGTCTGGTAGTTGGCGAGGAAGTACCATTCCGGCTTGATGTGGGCCGGCGTCTGGAACGGGTTGGCCGGCACGAAGGCGTCCGGGGTGAAGAGCAGGTTCGGGGCGTAGAAGACGACCGCCAGGAACAGCGCGAAGTAGACGCTGATGGAGGTCAGGTCCTGCAGGGCGTAGTTGGGGAAAAACGGGATGCCGCCGGGGTGGCTCTGGTAGTGGTAGCTCTCGGGCTGCCAGGGGGCGCCGGCTTCCTTTTGCGCGGCGCCGAAGGGCGGGGTGGAGATCCCGGTGCGCTTCAGGAGGAACAGGTGGGCGGCGATGGTCGCGGCTATGATCACCGGTATGACCGTCACGTGCATGGCGAAGAAGCGCCCCAGGGTGGGCGGGCCGACCAGCTTGCTCCCCCTGAGGAACTCCACCAGGTAGGGTCCGGCGACCGGGATGGCGGCGGCCGAGTTGGTGGCGACCGTCGTGGCCCAGAAGGAGAGCTGGCTCCAGGGGAGCAGGTAGCCGGTCAGGGAGATCCCCTGGACCAGGGTGAAGAGGAGGAAGCCGGTGACCCAGTTGAGTTCGCGGGGGCTCTTGTAGCTCTTCATCATGAGGGTGGAGAGCATGTGCAGCAGCAGCACCGCGACCATCATGTTCGACCCGACCGCGTGGCAGAGCCGTATCAGCCAGCCGTAGGGGAGCTCGTTCATGATGAAGGTGACGCTCTTGAACGCCTTGTCCGCGTCCGGCACGTAATAGACCATGAGCAGCATGCCGGTGACCACCTGCAGGGCGAAGATGACCAGAAGGACGCTCCCCAGCGAATACCATTCGTTGATGTTGGCCGGCAGCAGGTAGCCGGTGAGTTCCTTCCTGACGATCTCCCGGGCGCCGATGCGCAGGTCGATCCAGTCGTACAGCCGTTTGAACAGGCCCATGGGACCTCCATATGCGTGTCAGGGGGTTAGCCGACGAGTATCTTCCCGTCCGTGACGGTGAAGGGAATCTTGGCGAGCGGTCTGGGCGGCGGGCCGGACAGCACGGTGCCGTCGGGGGCGTAGCGGCCGGCGTGGCAGGGGCAGAGGAAGTCCTGCGTCGCCTTCTCCCACTGCACGATGCAGCCCAGGTGGGTGCAGACCGCGGAGAGGGCGACCAGCGCGCCGGCCTTGGTCTTCACCAGGACGGCGGAGGCGCCGGCGTACTCGAAGAACTTCGCCTCCCCTTCCGGCAGGTCGCCGGCCGCGAACTCGAGCTTCTTGGCGCCCAGCGCGTCCGAGCGGGGGGCCAGGTAGCGAAACACCGGATAGGCCGCGGCGCCCGCCGCGGCGATCGTGGCGCCCGCCAGGCAGATTCCCAGGAATTTCCTCCTGCCGTCGTTTTCCATGCGTCCTCCAGGGTAGTAAGCCAGATTCGCTCAAGTATAATGGCACACTCCGTCATTTCAAGCGTCAACCCGCCGGGAAAAGTACCTGACCGGAGCCTTCCGCTAGAGTCAGTCGGGACCGCACTGCTCTCTATCCGCGTTTCGTGGCAGGTAACCGGCAATCGTTCACACAGGATCTGGAGCAGATTCTCTCAATGGCCAGCGGCAAATAGAGCTCGAAAATCCCGGCACCGGCACGGGGAAGTGTGGCATCCACGCGCAGATGGGAACGGAGCGGCGCGGCTTTCAAAAGGTTGGACACTCTCGGCGGCATCGTGGCCCGGGCTTTGGTCACTGCTCCTTGAACTCCCCGGGGCGGAAGCGCTTGCCCTGGTACTTCTCCTTGTTTTTCCAGTAAGCGCGGAACTCCCTGTTTCTCAGCTCGCGTATCCTCGCCAGCGTCTGCTTGCGCAACTCGGGCGGCAGCTGGCTGATCCCCAGCTCCGTCCAGGGGCCGCGGAAGGAGGGGCCTCGGTACCAGACGCCGCCCTGCCAGTAATAGTAACCCTGCGCGAGGTACATCATGTCGTAGGGGACCCCCACCGCCACCCCGAAGCCCAGCTGCTCCGGAAAGAGAAAGTCGGGCGCCACCTTCACCGCGACAGGCTGCCCGGCCCGCCGGGACTCCTCGAGCTGCGGTCCGGACGGCTGACCCGCCGGCGGCTCGCCGGCGGCGGGCTGCCCGGGCGGGCCCTTGTAGTAGTCCTCGATGGTGTCGTAAGGGAAGTAGGGGACGTTGGCGGCCTGCCCGGGCCGGGCGCTCGCCACCAGCAGCGTCAGGGCGCAGATGGATAACAACGCGTACCTTTTCATGATGGACCCCCGTGCCAGCTTCCTGCGGTGCTGAACCCGGCCAACTGGAAACTGACGTCCCAGAGGCGCCGCGCCGCGGTGAGATCGTAGGAGAGCTCCGATGAGGCGACCATCTCCCCGCCGGAAAAATATTTGCCGCTGATCCCCTCCAGTTCGGGAGACGCGGCCAGGTAGACGATCGTCCCGGCAGCGTGCCTCGGCCCGACCAGGCTTCCCGAGCGCAGGGAGCCGGCCAGGTGGCGCGCCCAGCTGAGCCAGCCGTTGTTCCTGGAGAAATTGGTCCAGACGTTGCCCGGGTCCAGCGCGTTGACCGTCAGACCGGTGCCGTCCAGCTGCCGGGCCAGTTCGTAGGTGAAGAGCAGGTTGGCGAGCTTGGACTGGGCGTAGGCACCCTTCCCCCGGTAGCCGTTCGCCCCCTGCAGGTCTTCGAAGTCGATGGCCGTGCAGCTCCGGTGCGATTCCGATGCGACGTTGACGATGCGGCTGCGGCTGCCGGTCAGGAGCTCTTTCAGCAGCAGGTTGGTCAGGGTGAAGTGTGCCAGGTGATTCAGTGCCAAGGTCATCTCGTAACCGTCGGCGGTCAAAAGGCGCGTCAGGAACCGCCCGCCGGCGTTGTTGACCAGCAGGTCGAGGCGCCGGTACTTCCCCTTGAACCGCCTGGCCAGGGCGTGCAGCTCCCCCTGCACCGACAGGTCGGCCAGCAGGCACTCGACGCGGGAGTTGCCGGTGCTCCGCCTGATCGCCTGAACCCGGTCGCCGCATTTTTGGGGGTTGCGGCCGGCCACGATGACCGTGGCGCCGAGCTCGGCCAGGGAAAGCGCGGTGGCAGCGCCGATTCCCGAGGTCGCCCCGGTCACCAGGCAGACCTTGCCGGACATGTTGGCGTCGTGCATGGGCTTGACCACCTTTTGCTGCTCTTTGCTTTTTCCGGCGACCGATCGGTCGGACCGGCCGGTCTGAGTGACTGTCGGACGGGGCGGGCCAGCGGGGCCGGCTCAGCCCCCCTCGGCCTTCGGGACCAGGGGGCGCTCCCAGCTGCGCAGGAACCAGCGGTCCAGTACCAGGTGACGGACCGCCCAGCCGCTGGCCAGCAGCGCCCTCCCCCCCATCCCCCCGGCGCCCGGCTGCAGGCCGAGGCTCCCCCCCGCCGGCCGGCCGCTCCCGTAGCGCGCGGCAACGGCGTCGGCGTAGGGCTGCAGCCAGCCGGGACGGTAGTCCCCGGAGGCGCACAGGATGGTCTGGGCCGCCATGATGGCGGACTCGACTGCCGGCAGTATCCCCTTGCCGCTCTCCGGACAGGCGAGACCGGCGGCGTCCCCGATGAGCAGCGCCCGGTCCCCCACCAGCCGACGCCCGCCCCGCATCCGGTAGGGGAGGTAGAGCTGCCTGCTGGCCGCCCGGGGGGGGGCGCCGGGGAGCTCTCCCCGGCGCTGGAGGTGGGCGCAGAACTCCGCCATGCGCCGCTCCAGATCCCGCCCCTCCAGGCTCCCCAGGCCGAGGTTCAGGTAGGAACCCTTGCGCAGCAGCCAGCCGTACCCCCCGCCGTCGCAGCAAAAGGAGAGCGCCGTGTGCCCCGCGCTCAGCCGGCAGGCCGCCAGCTGCTCCTCGCCCAGCTCGAACTCCGTCACCAGGGCCGCGATCGCCGGCTCCCGGTCCGGCCTGGCGCCCAGGACCCGCGCCACGGGACAGCCGTGCCCCCCCGCGCCGACCAGGAGCCGGGCCCGAATCCTCCCGTTCACCAGCCACCCCTCCGCTATCCGCTCCAGGCTCTCCACCGCCTCGCCCAGCTCCGCCGGGGCGGTGCCGCGCTGCAGCAGGTACTGGTCGAATTCCGTCCTCCTGATGCCGTAGCTTACCGTGCGCCCGTAGTCGGTGCGCCGCTCCCTGCCGTACAGGACGCTCGTCCTGAACTCCCGGATCTCCTGGAGCAGGCGCCCCTGGCGGTACTGGAGCGGGTCGATGCGCAGCGCCTCCAGCACGGCGGGGGTGATCCACCCCGCGCACGGCTTGTCCCGGGGGAAGCGGTCCCGGTCCAGCAGCAGCACGGAGATGCCCCACCTGGCCAGGACCCCGGCGCAGGTTGACCCCGCAGGCCCGGCCCCGACGACCAGTACCTCACAGCTTTGCATCGCGTCGCCCCGGTTCGGTCAGGTGGCTGCGGGTCAGGGGGACCAGGTTGTTGCCCCGGCGCGAGAAGAGCAGCTGGTAGAGCTCCAGGGAGCCGGTGGTGAAGTTGGCTATGGAGCCGCACAGGTAGAGCCGCCAGGCCCTGACGAAGCTCTCGTCGAACATCTGGGCCACCTCCGGCGCGTGCGCCTCGAAGCGCCCCAGCCAGTGCTCCAGGGTCCAGGCGTAGTGCAGGCGCAGGTTCTCCAGGTCGAGGACGCTGAAGGCGAACGGCTCGAAGATCTCCATCATCTGGCGCAGCGTCGGCGTGTAGCTGCCGGGGAAGATCCGCTTCTCCAGCCACTGGCTCATCGGCTCGGCCACGTCCTGGCCGATGCTGTGGATGAGACCCAGGCCGTTGGCCGACAGGGTGCGGTCGATGACCTCCCCGAGCCTTCGGTAGTTGTTGGGGCCCACGTGCTCCAGCATGCCGACCGAGACGAAGACGTCGCACTCGCCCTGGATGTTGCGGTAGTCGTCCTCTATGTACTCGACCCCCCCGATCCCCTCCCGCTCGGCCCGCTGCCGCGCGTAGGCTATCTGCTCGTGGGAGATGTTGTAGGCCCTGACCCGAGCCCCGTAGCGCCGCGCCATGTACCGGGCCAGGGCGCCCCAGCCGCACCCCGCCTCCACGACCCTCTCCCCCCCCTTGAGCCGCAGCTTGCGGCAGACCAGGTCCATCTTGGCGATCTGGGCCGCCTCCAGGGAGATCTCCCGCTGTGGGAAATAGGCGCAGGTGTAGAGCATCTCGTCGTCCAGCCAGAGCCGGTAGAAGTCGTTGCCGATGTCGTAGTGGTGGTGGACGTTCCCCCGCGAGCCGGCGAGCGAGTTGCCCCAGGCCCGGCTCCAGCGCGACACCCGCCCGGAGCGGCGGTGCACCTCTCCGGGGCGCGCCATGGCGCGGTACACCTCCTCCAGGAACCCCACCAGGTCCCCCTCGACCTCCAACCCCCCGGCGCTGTAGTCGTCGCCGAAGCAAAGCAGCGGGTTGGCGATCAGCCGCAGCAGCGCGCCCCTGCTGCGGATCACTATGCGAAACGGCACCCCCTTGCCGCCGGAGAGCTCCTGGCCGTCCCAGAGCGCCGCTCCGATCGCGGGCGAGCCCATTCCCTTCAAAAAGGTGCGCAGCAGCCACCTGTCCATGTCACTGACCCTGCCGGAAGCCTTGGTATCGCCCGTGAACAAGGCAGTCGGGCAAACCCCGTACAGTTTGGACGTCTTCATCGCAGGATACCTCGAAGAATGATTGTTGGCAGATACTAACGATTTTGTGGGATTTTGGCGAAATGTCAAGCGCGGCAGGGGCGGATCGGCAACAGGGTAAGGAATTGGGGGAGCTCGAGGCGCAGCCGGGCGGCAACGTGGGGAGCGCTCCGAGCCCGGGGGGAGTGCGTGCTCAGTCCGTCGTGGAGGAGAGTGCCGCCGTTATGATGGGGTTGATCCGTTCCGGATGGGTGACGGGTCCCATATGCCCGGTCTCCACCCAGTGCAGGGTGCAGTCGGGGAGGACCCGGCCCAGCTCCTGCGTCACCCTAAGCGCCGGGAGCCGGCTCGACTCCCCCGCGATCAGGGTCACCGGCAGGGTGAGCGCGCGGTAGTCCTCCAGGGTGAGAGGCTCTCCGGTCAGGGCCTGGAAGTCGAGCGGGAGCTTGGGCGTTCTCCGGGCCAAGTCCTGCTGCACCCGGGCCGGGAAGCGGGCGAAGCTCCCCGTGCCGCTCCAGTAGTCGAGGAAGCTGGCGGCGGCCTCGGCGGGCCGGCCGGCCCCGAGGAGCCCGGCAAGCTCCCGCATCATGGCGTGAACCGGTTCCAGGCCGGGGTCGTCGCGCCCCAGCAGGTGGAAGGCGACCGGTTCAAAGACGGCCAGGGAACTGACCCGTTGCGCAAAGCGGTGACAGAAGCGAAGCGCGACGGCGCCTCCGTAGGAGTGTCCGACCAGGTGGCACGGCTCGCCGGGGGGGAGGAGAGCGTCCAGCAGGGAGCGCACCAGTTCCACCTCGTCCAAAAGGGAGAAGCCCTCCCTCTTTCCGGGCATGGCAGTGCCGCCGTAACCGTAAAGATCGACGGCGATCACCCGGTGCTCGCCTTCCAGCTGGTCGCTCAGGGCCCTCCACTGGTTCTTGGAGCCCAGGGTGCAGTGCAGCAAAACCACGGCGCTGCCTGCTCCGGTGCTGTAATAGGCGGGTAGGGACGGTTTGGTCATGTGCAGTACCCTTATAGCTTGGTGACTCTCAGCAGTCGGCCGTTGCCTGCGCCAGGCAAGGCCCTGGCAGCGGCGGAGTTGTCTATGTTTCGTTTCTCAGTCATCCAGGGACTCGGAGCCGCACTGTCCTGAACAGTTGCCAGCCCGTTACTGTCCGATATAAATGAGGCAGTCGTGGTTGACGGCCAGTTTTTTGCCTATATGCTGGAAGTCATCGGACTGTCTGTCGCCCTGCCACACAGGAGAAGACCACTTCGGTTACCTTACTCAATTGCCAGTCGTGCAACATTTCTCCTGAAGCTCCCATCTTCCGCTCAATGGACTCTCCCTCCCCTTCGAGGGGAGGGTCGGGGTGGGGACGGGGGCCCATGCGGTGTCTGACGGGTCGGGGTCAACCGGAGCACGATACCGCAGTGCCGCCCGGGGGTCAAGCGCCGAGAGGCGGGACCCGGGGAGGCCGAGGCTGCAGCGGCAAGTTTTCGGGTGGCCGCCGTTATTTTGGTCATGACGGTTTCCCGGATCTGGGGTATAGTGCCATCTGGCGCAGCATCGGCAACGAAAGCCGGCCATCGAGCGGATCTACGGCAGACCGGGAAGCGGTCCTACGGCTTCTGCGACTGGGACACGACGAGGGCATTGCCCCGGGTCACCAGGGTGTCAGGGCAAGAGAAAGGGGAAAATCTGTGGCAAAGAAACCGGTGGTAAACAAGGACGAATGTATCAGTTGCGGCATCTGCAAAACCAACTGCCCCCAGGTGTTTCGTTTCGACGCCCGGGGCAAGTCGGAATGCTACGACCCGGAAGGGGCACCCGAAGAGGTGATACAGAGCCAGGCGATAGATCTCTGCCCGGTCTCCTGCATCAGCTGGGAGGAGTGAGCGACGGCTCCCCCCCGAAAGGGAGGTGGGCCGGGGCGGAGCTTCCTCGCCCGGGAGCGGGTCCGGTCGGTACGAGTTCGACATAAATCTGCGGGGAGAGGTGTTTTCTTATGACGCAAGCCAGCCTGAACAGTTTCGACAGCCAGCAGAGCCTTTTCGTGGCGGGAAAGACCTACCACTACTACTCCCTGGGCGCCTTCGCCAAGTCTTCCGGCAGGGAGCTCTCGAGGCTGCCGTTTTCCCTGAAGATCCTGCTGGAGAATCTGCTGCGCCGCGAGGACGGCGTCACGGTGAAGCGGGAGGACATCGAGGCGCTGGCCGACTGGGACCCGCTGGCGACGCCCGACCGGGAGATCCAGTTCATGCCGGCGCGGGTGCTGCTGCAGGACTTTACCGGGGTCCCGGCGGTGGCCGACCTGGCCGCCATGCGCCGCGCGCTGCAGCGGCTCGGGGGCGACCCGGCCCGGATCAACCCGCTGCAGCCGGCGGACCTGGTCATCGACCACTCGGTGCAGGTGGACCGCTTCGGCACGACCCTGGCGCTCCAGGAGAACGCCCGGCTCGATTACCGCAGGAACCACGAGCGCTACCAGTTCCTGCGCTGGGGGCAGGGCGCCTTCCGGAACTTCCGGGTGGTGCCGCCGGCGACCGGCATCTGCCACCAGGTGAACCTGGAATACCTCTCCAGCGTCGCCATGGTGGCGGAAATCGGGGGAGAGCGCTGGCTCTACCCGGACACCCTGATCGGCACCGATTCCCACACCACCATGATCAACGGCCTCGGGGTGGTCGGCTGGGGGGTGGGGGGCATCGAGGCCGAGGCGGCGCTCTTGGGGCAGCCCTGCTCCATGCTGATCCCCCAGGTGGTCGGCTTCCGGCTCTCCGGCCGGCTCAGCGAGGGGGTGAGCGCGACCGACCTGGTGCTCACCGTCACCCAGATGCTCAGAAAGCGCGGGGTGGTGGGGTGCTTCGTGGAGTTCTTCGGCCCCGGCGTGGCGCGGCTCTCCGTCGCGGACCGCGCCACCATCGGCAACATGGCCCCCGAGTACGGCGCCACCGTCGGGCTCTTCCCGGTCGACGGCCAGACGACCGACTACCTGCGGCTCACCGGCCGGGAGGGGCTGGTGGACGCGGTCGAGACCTATTACCGGGACCAGGGGCTCTGGCACGACCCGGACCAGCCCGAGGCAGACTACTCCTTCCTGATGGAGCTCGACCTGGGGTGCGTGGAGCCGAGCCTCGCGGGCCCGGCGCGCCCCCAGGACCGGATCCCGCTTTCCGGGGTGAGCGCCTCCTTCGCGCAGGCGCTACCCCGCCTCGCGGGCGGCGCGGCGGCTCCCCGGCCGGCGGCGCCCCCCGCCGGGGTCGCGCCGGAGCTGGCTCCCGCCGACGGGGGGCCGGGACGGGTGCCGGTGCACCAGCCCGACGGGGCGAGCTACCAGCTCTGCCACGGCTCCGTCGTCATCGCGGCGATCACCAGCTGCACCAACACCTCGAACCCCTCGGTCCTCTTCGCCGCGGCGCTCCTGGCGCGCAACGCGGTGCGGCGCGGCCTGCAGGTGAAGCCTTGGGTGAAGACGAGCCTGGCGCCCGGCTCCAAGGTGGTGACCGATTACCTGGTCGCCTCCGGGCTCATGCCGTACCTGGAGGCGCTGCGCTTCCACCTGGTCGGCTACGGCTGCACCACCTGCATCGGCAACTCCGGCCCGCTCCCCGAGCACATCGCCCGGGCGGTCGGCGCGGGGGACCTCTGCGTCGCCTCCGTGCTCTCCGGCAACCGCAACTTCGAGGGGAGGATCAACAGCCTGGTCAAGGCCAACTACCTCGCCTCGCCGCCGCTGGTGGTCGCCTACGCCCTGGCGGGGAACATCGGCATGGACCTGACCCGCGACCCGGTCGGGCTCGACGCGGGGGGCCTCCCGGTCTACCTGCGGGAGCTCCTCCCGGAGGACCGTGAGGTGGCCGAGCTGGTGGCAGCCTACGTCACCCCGGTCCAGTTCAAGAAAAACTACGCCGAGGTCTTCGCGGGGGACCCGCTCTGGAGCGCCCTGGAGACCCCGACCGGCGAGCTCTACCAGTGGCAGGAGGATTCCAGCTACCTGAAGGAGCCCCCGTTCCTGGCGGAGGTCACGGCAGTCCCCGAACCGCTGGCCGACGTAGCCGGCGCCCGCGCGCTCGCCCTCTTGGGGGATTCGGTCACCACCGACCACATCTCGCCGGCCGGCTCCATCGGCAAGGGGAGCCCCGCCGGCAAGTACCTGATCTCGATGGGGGTCCCCCCCGAGGAGTTCAACTCCTACGGGGCCAGGCGCGGCAACCACGAGGTGATGGTGCGCGGGACCTTCGCCAACATCCGCATCCGGAACCGGCTGGTGCCGGGGATCGAGGGGGGGGTCACGCTGCACTTCCCGGCCGCGGGCGGGGGGGGGGAGGTGCTCCCGATCTACGACGCGGCCATGCGCTACCGCGACGAGGGGGTGCCGCTGGTCGTGATAGCCGGCAAGGAGTACGGCACCGGTTCCTCCCGGGACTGGGCCGCCAAGGGGACCCGGCTTCTGGGAGTCAGGGCGGTGCTGGCGGAGAGCTTCGAGCGGATCCACCGCTCCAACCTGGTCGGCATGGGGATCCTGCCGCTGCAGTTTCTCCCCGGAGAGGGGAGCGAGTCGCTCGGGCTCACCGGGGGCGAGAGCTTCGACATCGGCGGCTTTGCCGGGCTCGAGGTCGGCGGGACGCTGCAGGTGCAGGCGCGCGGCGCGGACGGAGCTCTCCGCGAGTTCGGCGCCCGGATCCGGATCGACACCCCCAACGAGCTCGACTACTTCAAAAACGGCGGGATTCTCCCCTACATGCTGCGCCAGGCCCTGAAGGGGTAGGCTGGCCGTCTGCCGGCAGGGGCCGGGCCCGCCCATCCCGGGTCCGCAACGACGTTAGTACGGGGTACCTCCGAGGGAAAGTGACCTTTATTCTGCAGCCAAAGTTGGTCAATCGGCGGGGAAATGTCGGGGCGCGCTCAGCGATCTCATGGTTTCCCCGTCTTTTTGTTGCCCGGGGGGCGCGCGCCTGCCACCTGCCGGGCCGGAGTCAGAGAGCCCCATGAAAAGATTCGACATTTTGAAGTCCTGCGCGCTGGTCGCCTGCGTGATCGGCATCAGCCTGCTGCACTACACGACGCCGCTCAGGCTCGGCATGCTGCACGACATCTTCCAGCGCCTCTACTACCTGCCGATCATCCTGGCCGCCTTCTGGTTCGGGTTTCGGGGGGGGGTCGGCTGCGCCATCCTGGTCACCATCTGCTACGCGCCCCACATCCTGTTCCAATGGGGGGGCCACCTGGCGATGGAGATGGAGAAGTACCTTGAGGTGCTGCTCTACAACGTGGTGGGGGGCATCACCGGGTTCCTCTCCCAGCAGGAGGCGGCGCGCCGGGGGCAGCTGGAGGAGACCGCCAAGGGGCTGGAGGAGTCCTACCGGCAACTGCAGAGCCAGTCGGAACTGATCATCAGGATCGAGGAGCAGCTGCGGCGCGCCGAGCGCCTCTCCGCCCTGGGCGAGCTCTCGGCGATCCTCGCCCACGAGATCCGCAACCCGCTCGCCTCCATCCGCGGCACCGCCGAAATCCTGATGGAGGACCAGACTCCCGCCGCGAGCCGGCGCGAGTTCCTCGACATCCTGGTGAAGGAGTCGGATCGCCTGAACCGCGTCGTGGAGGATTTCCTCAAGATGGCCCGTCCCGAACCGGTCGAAAGGAGGCCGTGCGACCTCAACGAGGAACTGCGCAACATGATGGCGCTGCTCTCCGCCCAGGCCAAGCAGAGCAGGGTTTCCCTGCAGCTGCTCCCCTCGGCGCTGCCGCCGTTTTCCGGGGATGGCGAGAAGCTGCGCCAGGCATTCATGAACATCATTCTGAACGCCATCCAGGCCTCCCCCGCCGGCGGCGCCGTCGCCGTTGCCACGGGCGCGGACCCGAAAAGCGGCCGCATCGAAATCCGCTTCTCGGACCACGGCCCGGGAATCTCGGAAGCGGCGAGCCGGGAGATCTTCGAGCCGTTCTTCACCACCAAGGGGACCGGCACCGGGCTCGGGCTCCCCATCACCAAGAAGATCATCGAGGGGCACGGCGGCACGATAACGGTGCAAAGCGAGCCCGGCCAGGGCGCCACCTTCCTGGTGAGCCTCCCCGTCTGCCGGGAGGGGGCGCCGGGGTAGCTCCGGCCCCTGCCCCGCCCATCCTCTCGCCTGCCTGCGTTCACCTGCGAGCTTTTCACGGCACCTGCCGGAGTGTGGAATATCCCACAGCCGCTGGTAGGATATTCCGCTCCAATTTACGGCGGGAGGTTGCCAGCTCCTGTAAAAACGGCAGGATAGGCACTTGGCATGGCGCTTGCTGTCCAAATCCTTAATTAATTTGAACGCTTCTGGAGTCGCCATGTTCGCCAGGTTCATCTCCTTTTTGCTCGTCACCGTGTCCCTGCTCGCAGTCCGCCCCGCGCGGGGAGCCGAGAACACCCCGACGGAAAACCTCGACAATCTGATCCAGGCCGCGCTCTCCGGCAATCCGGAACTGAAGGCCTCCGCCGCCCGCTGGGAGATGTTCAAAAGCCGCGTGAAGCAGGCGGGCGCCCTCGACGACCCGATGTTCATGCTGAAGATCCAAAACGCCCTGGTCACCGATCCGGTAAACTTCGGCCGGGACCCGATGACCCAGAAGGTGATCGGGATCTCGCAGCAGCTCCCCTATTTCGGCAAGCGGGCGCTGCGCGAGGAGGTGGCGGCCAGGCAGGCCGACGCCCTGCGCTTCTCCCACGAGGAGCGGAGCCTGGAGCTGGTCCGCATGGTGAAGGAGGCGTACTACCTGATCTCCTCCACGGACCACGAGCTCCACATCCTGCACACCAACATCGAGCTGCTCGACAGCTTCATCACCCTGGCCCAGACCAAGTACGCGATAGGGCAGGGGGCGCAGCAGGACATCTTCAAGGCCCAGATCGAGCGCTCGAAGCTGCTCGACATGCAGATCACCCTGGAGCAGCAGAGAAAGAGCCTCGCCATCGGGCTGAACGCGGTGCTCTACCGCCCCGCGGACACCCCGGTGGGCCGGGTCCCCGATTTCGGGATCGGCGGGCCGCTCCCCCCCGCGGAACAGCTCCTGGCGCTGGCCGAGGCCAACCGTCCGGCCCTGAAGGGGCTCAGGGCGCAGTTCCTGAAGGGGGCGAGCTCCTACGCGCTGGCCCAGAAGGAATTCTACCCGGACTTCAACGTCTCCTTCGAGTACATGCAGCGCCAATCCGCCCCCGGCAGCGACGGCGCCGACATGTACTCCCTCGGCGTCACCTTCAACCTGCCGGTGCGCAAGGAGCGCCGCCAGGCCATGCTCGCCGAGTCCAGCTCGGAGATGACCATGGCGGCGGAGGAGCTGAACGCCAGCAACAACTCCATCGCCTCCGCGATCGCCGACCTGCTGGCCCAGATGGAGCGGCGCAGCAAGCTGGTGGAGCTGTACAAGAACGGGATCATCCCGCAGGCCGAGCAGTCGCTCGAGTCGGCCACCATCGGTTACCGGGTGAACAAGGTGGACTTTCTCACCCTGCTGGACAACCGGGCCACCCTGTTCAACTACGAGCACGAGTATTACGACTCGCTGGCGGACTACCAGGTGAAGAAGGCGCAGCTCGAAGCGCTGATCGGCGCGTCGCTGAGCGAGGCCGGGAAACCGTCCGCCGGCGCAGCCAGCCCGCCGGGGCACGAGCACGGAAGTCACTGAGCGCCCGGCGAAAAACCAGCGCCCCCCCCTCCCCTGACCCCGGTCCCTACCACGGGAGGGGGGATGGTGCCGCTGCCGACGCAGTCGCAAGTGGCGCCTTCCCCCTCGCCCCGGCCCTACACCCGCCAGGGGGAGGGAGATTTTAATAACCGCCGATCATAGGTCATTTTTTGCCAAAGAGGTTTCGCCCATGGGTATAAACAGGAAAATCACGGTCCCTTTGACCGTCGTCGTGCTGGCTGTCGTCGTCGGGAGCTGGCTGTACAGGAGCGGAAAGCTGCAGAAACTGGCCGGCTGGTCCAAGGGCGACGGCGCCGCCAAGCAGGAGGCGAGCTCCAAGCCCCTCTACACCTGCGCCATGCACCCCTTCATCATCAAGGACACTCCCGGCAGCTGCCCGATCTGCGGCATGCAGCTCATCAAGAAGATCACCCAGGCCCAGACCGCCAGCGCCCAGACCCCGGAGCAGCAAAAGCAGGCGGACCTGCTCGCCCACGTCTCGCTCTCGCCGACCCAGCGGGTCATGGCCAACGTCGCCACGGTCGCGGTCGCCAGGGTGCCGCTCTCCCGGGAGATCGCCGCCACGGGGATCGTCCAGTACGACCAGGCCCGCCAGGCCAAGGTGACCGCCTGGGTCGCCGGGCGCATCGACCGGCTCCACGTCAACACGGTGGGGGCCTACGTCTCCAAGGGAAAACCGGTGGCCGAGGTCTATTCCCCGGACCTGGTCTCCGCGCAGCAGGAGTTCCTGCTCGCCCTGAAGAGCCGCGAGCAGTTCAAGAACTCCACCATCCAGTCCATCGCCCAGGGAGGGGAGGGGCTGGTCGGTTCGGCCCGGCAGCGCCTGAAGCTGATGGGAGTGAGGGACGAGCAGATTGCGGCCCTGGAGAAGGGTGGCGAGCCGAACCTCCGGATTCCGATCTACACGCCGCTTTCCGGGATCGTCATCGAGAAGCTCGTCCAGGAGGGGCAGTACGTGAACCTGGGCGACCCGCTTTTCGCCATCGCCGACCTCTCCAGCGTCTGGGTCGAGGTGGAGGTGTACGAGAACGAGTTCCCCTTCGTGAAGCTCGGCCAGGCGGTCAGCATCACCTCCCAGTCCTACCCGGGGCGCCCCTTCACCGGGCGGGTCGCCTTCGTCTATCCCTTCCTGGACCCGAAGACCCGGACCGTCAAGGTGCGGGTCGAGATGCCCAACCCGGGGCTCAAGCTGAAGCCTGACATGTTCGTGAACGCCCTGATCAAGTCGCCCCTGGGGCCGACGCTGGCGGTCCCCGCCTCCGCGGTCATGGACACCGGCAAGCGCCAGGTCGTCTGGGTGGAGACCCAGGCGGGGATGTTCGAGCAGCGCGACGTGCAGGTGGGCGCCCGGGTGGGGGACAACGTGCAGATCATCTCGGGGCTTGCCAAGGGGGAGAAGGTCGCCGCGACCGGCGGTTATCTGATCGACTCCGAGGCGCAGCTTAAGGGGGGGGGCGGAGCCGGCGAGGCGATGCCGCCGGGGATGAAGATGGACCAGCCCAAGGGAGCCGCACCGGCGCAACCGGCCGCACCGAAGAAGGGGGGCGGGATGGATATGGGCGATATGAAGATGTAGATGCAGATCTTGAAAAACGATAAGGGCGGAGGCTAAATTCTCAGATCTTGAAAAACGATAAGGGCGGAGGCTAAACCTTCAACCTTCGAACGCGGATGACGCGGATTGTGCGAATTAAAATCTGATCAAAACCTTAAAGTAGGGGTACTGCAAAACCAAATCGGATCCGGCAAAACCTTTTATGGGAGTACTGCAAAATCATTGTCCCGGGGGAGCCATGCTCTATCAAGCAGTGACGGAAATGATTATCGGTGCTTACTTCAGGGTTTACAACTCCCTCGGGTATGGTTTCCTGGAAAAGGTGTATGAAAACGCTATGGTCATGGAATTGACTGAAGAAGGATTCCAGATCGGTCAGCAACAATGCATCACTGTCTACTACAAAGGGACCGTCGTCGGTGACTATGTGGCTGATATTACTGTTAACGACAAGATCATAATAGAAATGAAAGCTTGTGAATGCCTGCGAGAAGAACATTCTGCACAATTGATGAACTATTTGAAGGCTACCGACATGGAAGTAGGTCTGCTGCTCAATTTCGGCAGGAAACCCGAGTTCAGGCGGGTCGTCTGCTCCAAGCGCAGTTCGGCCGATGCACCCAGATAGATCTGTCGATATCCTCTGGTTCAGGTTTTGGTTTAGATTTAACCCGATTTAGTTTTGTTTTATCCGCGGGAATTCGCTCAATCCGCGTCATCCGCGTTCAAAGGTTGAAGGTTCTGCATCCGTTTTTATCGCGGGTTAGCCTCTATCCGCCTTCATGGTTTAAAAAGGCTCCACATGATCGAGAAAATCATCGAATACTCCGCCAGGAACAGGGTGGTCATCCTGATGTCCTTCGCCCTGCTGGTCGCCTGGGGGGTCTGGGCGGTCTACCACACGCCGGTCGACGCCATCCCCGACCTCTCGGACAACCAGGTCATCGTCTTCACGGACTACCCCGGCCGCTCCCCCCAGGTGGTGGAGGACCAGGTGACCTACCCGCTGGCGGTGAACCTGCAGGGGCTCCCGATGGTCAAGGCGGTGCGCGCCTCCTCGGCCTTCGGCTTCTCCATGATCTACGTGATCTTCGAGGACAAGGCGGACATCTACTGGGCCCGCACCCGCGTGCTGGAGCGGCTCAACTACGCGGCCAGCCTGCTGCCGCCCGGCGTGGTGCCGACCCTGGGACCGGACGGCACGGGGGTCGGCCACGTCTTCTGGTACACCATCGAGGGGAAGGGGTACGACCTGGAGCAGCTGCGAACCCTGCAGGACTGGTTCGTCCGCTACCAGCTGAACACGGTCCCCGGCGTCGCCGAGGTCGCCTCCGTCGGGGGCTTCGTCCGGGAATACCAGATCGACCTCGACCCGAACCGGCTCTTCGCCTACAACGTGAAGGTGGGCGACGTCATGGACGCGGTGAAGCGCTCCAACAACGACGTCGGCGGCAGGCTCCTGGAACAGGCGGACGCCGAGTTCCTGATCCGCGGCAAGGGGTACATCAAGTCCCAAAAGGACCTGGAGGAGATCGTGGTGGGCGCCGACCTGCGGGGCACGCCGATCTACCTCAAGAACCTCGGGACCGTGCAGATGGGGGGCGCCATCCGGCGCGGGCTTCTGGACAAAAACGGCGAAGGGGAGGCGGTCGGCGGCATCGTGGTCATGCGCTACGGCGAGAACGCCAAGGACGTCATCGACCGGGTCAAGGAGAAGATCGCCTCGCTCTCGAAGGGGCTCCCCCCCGGCGTCTCCATCAAGGTCTCCTATGACAGAAGCGACCTGATCGAGCGCGCCATCGAGACCCTGAAACACTCGCTGGCCGAGGAATCGATCGTGGTGTCGCTGGTGATCCTGATCTTCCTGCTCCACTTCCAAAGCGCCCTGGTCATCGTGCTCACCCTGCCGATCTCCGTGCTCTGCTCCTTCATCGCCATGAAACTCATGGGGGTCACCTCCAACATCATGAGCCTCGGGGGGATCGCCATCGCCATCGGCGTCCTGGTGGACGCCGGCGTCATCATGGTGGAAAACTGCTACCGCCACCTCTCCGAGATGACCCCCGAGGAGCGCCGGGAAAAACGCCTCGAGGTCATCATCATGAGCGCCAAGCAGGTGGGGCGCGCCATCTTCTTCTCGCTCGCCATCATCATCCTCTCCTTCGTGCCGGTGTTCCTGCTGGAAGGACAGGAAGGGAAGCTGTTCCACCCGCTCGCCTTCACCAAGACCTTCTCCATGATGGGGAGCGCCTGCATCGCCATCACCCTGGTGCCGGTGCTCATGTTCTACCTCATGAAGGGGAAGATGCCGCCGGAGAGCTCCAACCCGGTGTCGCGCTTCTTCATCTCGCTCTACTCGCCGGTGATCCGCTGGGTGCTCAAATGGAAGAAGCTCACCATCCTGCTGAACCTGATCGCGCTCGGGGTCGCCGTCCCCATGTTCATGAGCATCGGCAGCGAGTTCATGCCCCCCCTGGACGAGGGGAGCCTGCTCTACATGCCGGTGACGCTCCCCAACGTCTCCATCAACGAGGCCAAGAGGCTGATCACGGTGCAGGACGCCATCATCAAGAGCGTTCCCGAGGTGGAGCAGGTGCTCGGCAAGGTGGGGCGCGCCGAGACCTCCACCGACCCGGCGCCGGTCTCCATGTTCGAGTCGATCATCATCCTGAAGCCGAAGGAGCAGTGGCGAGCCGGGGTCACGAAGAGCGACATCGTCTCCGAGCTGGACGCCAAGCTGCAGCAGATCGGCGTGCGCAACGGCTGGACCCAGCCGATCATCAACCGGATCAACATGCTCTCCACCGGGGTGCGCACCGACCTCGGCGTGAAGATCTTCGGAAGCGACCTGAACGTGCTGAAGGACCTTGCCGTGCAGGCCGAGGGGATCCTGAAGGGGATTCCCGGGGCAGCCGACGTGGTCGCCGAGCGGGTCACCGGCGGCGACTACCTGGACATCGACATAGACCGGGAGGCGGCCGCGCGCTACGGCGTCAAGGTGGGGGACATCCAGGACGTCATCGAGACGGCGCTCGGGGGAGCCTCGCTCTCCACCTCCGTGGACGGCAGGAACCGCTTCCCGATCCGGCTGCGCTACCTGCGGGAGTACCGGGACTCCATCCCCTCCATCGAGCGCATCCTGATCGCGGGGTCGAACGGCGCCCAGGTGCCGCTCTCCCTGGTGGCCAAACTGAAGATTTCCACGGGCGCCCCCGAGATCAACTCGGAGGGGGGGCTGTTGCGCTCCATCGTCTTTTTGAACGTGCGGGGCCGCGACATGGGGGGCTTCGTGGAGGGCGCGCAAAAGGTGCTGGAGCAGCAGCTGAAGCTCCCGGCGGGCTACTACGTCGCCTGGAGCGGGCAGTGGGAGAACCAGGTGCGCGCCAAGGCGAGGCTGCAGCTCCTGGTGCCGGCGGGGCTCCTGATCATCTTCATCCTGCTCTATTTCACCTTCCACTCGGCCCTGGAGGCGAGCATGGTGATGCTCTCGGTCCCCTTCGCGCTGGTGGGCGGGGTCTACCTGGTGAAGGCCCTGGGATACAACATGTCGGTGGCGGTCTGGGTCGGCTTCATCGCCCTGTACGGCATCGCGGTCGAGACCGGCGTGGTCATGGTCATCTATCTGCACGAGGCGCTGGACAAGAAGCTGATCAACGGTCCCTGCAGCGAGCAGGACATCTATGACGCCACCTACGAGGGGGCGGTGCTGAGGCTGCGGCCCAAGCTGATGACCGTTGCCGTGGCGCTCCTTGGCCTGGTGCCGATCATGTGGTCCACCGGGACCGGTGCGGACGTCATGAAGCCGATCGCGGCGCCGATGATCGGCGGCATGATCTCCTCCGCGGTGCACGTGCTGATCATGACGCCGGTGATCTTCGTCCTGATGAAGGTGCGCGACCTGAAGAAGGGAAGGCTGAAATACTCGGGGATGAAACACTAACGACTCAACCACTCAACCACTCAACGACTCAACCACTCAACGGATTTTTAAAGGAGAGACACGGATGAAAAAACTGGCGATCATTCTGGCGGCGGCAACCTTGGCACTCTCGGCACCGGTCCTGGCTCAGGCGGCGATGGATCACGGCGAGCACGGCGGCATGGACATGGGGATGGAGCACGGCGGCCACGCGGCCGGCGTGGCCCACGAAGAGGTGGTTGACGGCGTCAAGGTCAGCTTCAAGATCCAGGGCGCCAAGGAAGCGATGAAGGCGATGAAGATGGAAATGCCGATGGAAAAGGGCGAGACCCACTACATCGCGGCCACCTTCAAGGACGCCAAGAGCGGCAAGGCCCTCACCGAAGGGGAGGCGAAGGTGAAGGTCCTCGGACCGGACAAGAAGGAACAGACCCGGGACCTCATGGCGATGCACGGAGAATTCGGCGCCTTTTTCGACCTGTCCAAGAAAGGGAAGTACGGCGTCATGTCCAAGTTCCAGCTGAAGGACGGCACGACGCGCTCCGCCAAGTTCTGGTACACGGTCAAGTAGATTCCCCTGCCGCTGCGCCGGAGGGGCGAGTTCCCCTCCGGCCCCCGGGTGTGGAAAATTCCACGCCGACTGATGGATATTCTCCACTCCCACAGAATGTCCGCCCCGTGCCCTCGCTCCGCTGCTGCGATATCGAGGTGTTAGCTTCTCATGAATCTCTGGCACGCTCCTTGTAGACAAGGATGTTGCTAGTTTAGGCAGGAACGGATCGCGGCAGCCGCCGCAGCACCGGGGATGTCAGTATGAAAAACAACGTGGTCAACAGCTGTCTGGTGCTCGCCGTCCTGGCGATTCTGGGGGTGTGCGCCTTTTACGTGCGGATCGGCGCCACCGCCGACTCGGTGGTAGTGCTGAAGACCTCGGGGATGACCTGCGGCAGCTGCGTCGCCAAGGTCAGCAAGGCCCTGCAGAACGAGCGCGGAGTCGCCGCGACCGAGGTGGACCTGGAGGGTGGGTGGGTGATCGCCGGCTACGATTCGAAGCAGGTGGCGCCGGAGCGGCTGGTCCGGAAGGTCGTCGCGACCGGTTTCGCCAGCAAGGTCCAGGCGGTGCTCACCCCGGCGCAGTTCAAAAAGATCACCGGAAGGGATATCGGACAACAGTCGGGCGGTTCGGGTTGCTGCGGCAACCAGGATTGCGGCGGAAAATAACAGGGGAAAGGGAGCTTCGCGATGGGAAACGATGGTAAAAAAGGGATGAAGTATGGGGTGATGGTCGGCCTGGCGCTGCTTGCCGGTGTGACGGCGGCATTTGCCTTCAACCTCCCCGGCATGGGTAAGTACCAGAAGGTGAATCCGGTGCACGGGATCGTTTCCATTCCGGTGGCCCAGGTAAGCGACGGGTCCGCCCATTACTACCGGCTGGCCGACAGCGGCAAGGAGCTCAATTTCTTCATCGTGAAGGGGCGCGACGGCGTGATCCATACCGCCTTCGACGCCTGCGACGTCTGCTTCAAGGAGAAGAAGGGGTACCAGCAAGCCGGCGACCAGATGCAGTGCAAGAACTGCAACCAGAAGTTCGCCATCTCGCGGATCGGCGCGGCCTCGGGGGGGGGGTGCAACCCCTCGCACCTGCCGGCCAAGGTCGATGGCACGAACGTCAACATCAGCGTATCGGACCTGAAGTCGGGCTCCAGATTTTTTTAGGGCCCGAACGCACGCCGGTCCGGGCCGCGAAGAAGGCTCACGGTGGCGCGAACTGCCGGTTGTGCCGGGGCGGGCTGACATGCTAGAGTGCTCCGTGAACTCCCCCTGGTAGGGGGTGGCAAAGCTCCCCAGGAGGATGGTTGATGAATGATTCGGTCGCCGCGTTGAAGAGGTTGCTGCGCCAGCGGGATGTCTGGCTGATTTGCCTGGTGGCCGCGATCGTCTACGGATGCACCCTTGCCAACGGGTTTGTCTACGATGACCACTCGGAAGTCGTGTCCAACGCGATCTACCGGAACTTCGACCTGAAGAGGATCTTCGCGACCCTCTCGAACGGCCTCGAATACCTGCCGCTGCGCGACCTCACCTATGCCGTCGATTATGCCGTCTGGCACGGAAATCCCGCCGGGTTCCACTTCTCGAACCTGCTCTACTACATCGTCAACCTGGTGGTAACCTACTGCTTCACGCGGGAACTGGTCCGCTACCTGTTCCGGGAGGAGGGCCCCGCCCAGGCCCGGCACCTGCCGCTGGTCGCCACCTTGCTCTTCGCCGTGCACCCCTACCACAGCGAGCCGGTCTCGGCCGTCTTCGCCCGCAACGTGCTCGTTTCGGGCAGCTTCTTCTTCGCCGCCGCCGCCGTCTTCCTGGCGGCCCTGGCTAGCGGGGCGCGCCCCAGGGTGCGCGACGTGGCGCTGGTGCTGGTGCTCTATCTCTGTGCGCTGCTCTCCAAGGCCACCGCCATCACCCTTCCCCTGTTGCTCCTGTTCCTGGTCGCCTTCCGGCACCGCGAGCTCCCCAAGGGGTACCTGAAGGCGATCGTCCTCCCCGGCTGCGTCGTCATGGCGGGCTCGGTGCTCTTCTTCAAGACCATCGCGCAACAGGCCCATCTCCTTGCCGCGCAGGACGGGGGCGACCTCCTGGGACGGATAGCCGTCGCCGCCCAGATACCGTTCTATTACCTGGCAAAGTTGCTGGTTCCTGCGGGGTTCTCCATCGTCTACGAGGTCCCCTTTGCCACCTCGCTGGCCGACTGGAGGGGGGCCGCCGCGCTGGCCCTGCTCTGCGCCCTGGCCGCCGGGGCGTTCCTCGCGCGGCGGAAATACCCGGAACTCCTCTTCGGACTGGCCTGGTACCTCGTCACCCTGGCGCCGGTCCTGAACCTGCTGAAGAGCAGCATCGTGGTGGCGGACCGCTACTTCTACCTCCCCCTGTACGGGCTCGCCTTCATGGTCGCCTCCCTGCTGCTGCGCAGCAGGCGCTGCGCCGCTCTCGGGCTCCCGGCGCTGGTCCTGGTCATCGCCGTGCTGTCGGCCCTCACCGTCAGGCAGAACCTGGTCTTCAAGGACGACGTCTCCCTCTGGGAGCACGCGGCGGCGGTCGATTCCCGCAGCGAAAAGACCCTGACCAACCTCGGCTGGTCCTACTACTATGCGGGGGCCTTCGACAAGTCGCTGGCGACCTTTACCCAGCTGAGGCGGCTGTCGCCCGACGACATCAACCTCGACCTGGTGCTTGGGTATCAGCGCTACCAGCAGAAGGACTGGCAGGGGGCGATCAGCCACCTGGAGCTGGCCAAGGCGAAGCAGAAGGAGTCGCTGGACGTCATCTACCTGGTCGCCATGTCGTACAAGCATCTGGGCGACTACCCCCGTGCCATCGTCAATTTCGAGCTGATGCTGCAGTCGAACGAGCAGGATTACTCCGGGTACCGCCAAAACGCCCAGGACCAGATTGCCCTGTTGCGCTCCCTCGTTCCCGGCAATCCGGCGCCGTCTCGCTGAAACGGCGCCGGCGGGGGGAAAAACCCTCGCCTCCGCGTGCTCCGGCCCTTTAAAAGGTTTACCATGAAACTGCACAACATCTCCTTCAACAACCTGCGGCGCCGCAAGGCCAAGATGGCCTTTCTGACCGTCGGGCTCACCGTCGGTATCGCCACCATCGTGACGCTGGTGACGCTGACCAACTCCATGTCCGGCGACATCGAGCGCAAGATGGACGAGTTCGGGGCCAACATCCTGATCACCCCGCAGCAAAAGGGGCTCGCCATGAATTACGGCGGCATCAGCCTTGGGGGGGTCACCTTCGACCAGAAGGAGATCCTGGAGGCGGACCTGTCGCGCATCTCCACCATCAAGAACCGCGGCAACATCTCCGCCGTGGCGCCCAAGGTGCTGGGAGGGGTCAGCGTGGCGGGGCGCCAGGTGCTCCTGGTCGGGGTGCAGTTCGACAAGGAGCTGAAGCTCAAGCAGTGGTGGAAGCTCTTCGGCGAGGCCCCCAGGACGGCCGACGAGCTGCTTCTCGGGAGCGAGGCGGCCCGGGTGCTGAACCTCATGACCGGCGACTCCCTGGAGATCGAGGGGGAGCGCTTCAAGGTCTCCGGGGTGCTGGAGCAGACCGGTTCCCAGGACGACTCCCTGCTTTTTGCCCAGCTGAAGGTGGCCCAGAGGCTGCTGCACAAGGAGGGGCGCCTCAACCTGGTGGAGGTGGCCGCCCTTTGCTCCGGCTGTCCGATCGGCGACATGGTGCTGCAGATCGCCGAGAAGCTCCCCGACGCCAAGGTGAGCGCCATCCAGCAGGTCGTGGAGGGGAGGCTGAAGGCGCTGGACCAGTTCCGCCGCTTCTCCTGGGCCATGGCGGGGGTGGTCGTCTTCATCGGCTCGCTGATCGTCTTCGTCACCATGATGGGGAGCGTCAACGAGCGGACCACCGAGATCGGCGTGTTCCGCGCCATCGGTTTCCGCAGGAGCCACATCATGCGCATCATCCTTTTGGAGGCGGCCGTCGTCGGGCTTTTGGCGGGGCTGCTCGGTTACGGGGTCGGGATGGGGGGGGCGCGTCTCGCGCTGCCGTTCATGGCGGAGGGGAAGCAGGTGGCGCTGGTCTGGGACGGCCTGGTGGCCTTCGGCTCCCTGGGGCTGTCGCTCGGGCTTGCCCTGGTGGCGAGCCTCTACCCGGCGCTGCACGCGAGCAACCTGGACCCGACCGAGGCGCTCCGGGCGCTCTAACAGAGACCGCGGATCGGTCCGATCGGTCGGATCGGTCCTATAGCGGAAAGGGAAAATTGGCACATGTCACTCATTGAAGTACGGGACCTCGCCAAGCACTACCGCTTGGGCGACGAGACGGTCGAGGCGCTGCGCGGGGTCGACCTAACCATCGAGGCGGGCGAGTTCATCACCATCATGGGGCAGTCGGGCTCCGGCAAGAGCACGCTCCTCTCCGTGCTGGGCGGCCTGAACCACCCCTCGCGCGGCTCCGTGCAGATGGCCGGGGTCGACCTCTACGCCCTGGCGGGTGAAAAACTGGCGGACTTCCGCTCCACCAAGCTCGGCTTCGTGTTCCAGTCCTTCAACCTGATCCCCTACCTGACCGCCCTGGAGAACGTCATGCTCCCGCTCGCCATCTCCCCCATGAAGGGGAAGGAGAAGCGCGCCGCCGCCGGGGACGCCCTGGCGCGGGTCGGCCTCGCCGCCAAGGGGGACCGGCTCCCCAACGCGCTCTCCGGCGGCGAACAGGAACGGGTCGCCATCGCGCGCGCCATCGTGAACCGCCCGGAGATCCTGTTCGCCGACGAGCCGACCGGCAACCTCGACTCCACGACCAGCCTGGAGATGATGGGGCTGTTCCGCTGCCTGAACGACGCCGGCCAGACCGTCGTCATGGTGACGCACAACCCGGAAAACTGCGAGTTCTCGGACCGCACCATCCGCCTCAAGGACGGCCTGGTGCTGGGCGCTGCCTGAGAGGGTGCCGAGGGATTGCTTGACACCCGTTCCCCCGGGGGTGTATTAATTAATCAGGACGCGCGACGGGGGTGGCTGGGGCGATGAAAAAGGACAAGGACGAGCGCAAGATGTCACACCTCAAGCTGGTGGTGAACAACAGCGAAATCAGGAGCGCGCGCCCGACGGACGGCGAGCAGGAATTCATCCCGCTGGAGGAGCTGATCGCCAACCGGGACGGCTTCCGCCCCTCCTTCTACCGGGGGATGGGGAGGCTGCAGACCAAGGGGTACCAGGGGCTGGAGCGCTTCCTGCAGGGACGCGGCGCCCCCTACGGCATCGACCCGGTGCACGGCAAGGTCATGGTGCTCCCCGCCGGCGAGCTCTCCCCGGAGGCCCTGGAGTTCGGCTCGCCCCAGGACGAGGTGCTGCTCTGCATCGCCGAGGACGCCGGGGGCTCCGGCCTCTGCTTCTCCCTGGAGATGATCCTCCCCTATTTCTCCGAGGACGACGCCGTCATGGAGGAGGCGCTGCTGTTCGCGCCGGTGCTGCAGTACGGCGCGCTCTTTCTGGAGGAGAACCCGCACGACGGCCTGCTGGACCTGATCTACCGGCTGGCCGTGCCGCTCTTCCCGCCCGTCTTCACCTCGCGCCTCGCCGAGAGGATGTTCGCCATCTTCGCCTTCGAACTGAAGGAGACCTTCCTGGCGCTCTCCGATTACCCCGAGGGGTAGCCCCCGGCAGTCGGGCGCCGCCGGAGTCCCCCTTGGCAGCTTTCTAATCATAGCGCCCTCAAGATACCGTCGTCGGGGCGCGCCTCACCCGTCCCCGCTCGCGGGGCGCTCTCCTACCTCGGCCCGTCGTTGCTCCCCTTTCACTGTCTCAGGCACCCGGTCTGCAGTATGACTCCCGCAGGCGGTATCTCTCCCGCAGCGCCCGCGCAGGCAGAGCGAAAGCGCTGAGCCTCCGGCTCCGGATTGGCGCTGGCACATAAAAACCTCACAACCTGTCGGGCCCGTTGCACTGAGGCTGCCGGCGCGTCGCCGGAAGCTGCTCATTTCATATTGAAATGTTTTCCCGAATCTGCTACACGTTGTGAGGATTTGGCTAGTCTTTTCTCTGCCGTTGGCATATCCTGCTACACGGCAGCGCCCGCCGCTCCCCTCCGTCGCGCAGCTCCCGTCGGTCAGCGGAATGGCGGAGTCAGGTGGACGTTGTCCCCGCCGCGCTCCCGCGGCGCACTACCGGTTCGGCTGCGGCCGCGACAGCTGCCCTGTTGGTGCGGCCGACCCGGGTCGGCGCGACCCCGCCTCGCGCCGCCGGCGCTCCCGCCGACCGGCTGCGCGGCATTCACTACATCCAGCATCCCATCGTCATCCGGATAGGACGTAATTCATGAAAATGATGTCATATGTGTCAATGGCGCTTGCAGGGCTGACCCTGCTTTGCTGCGGTCCGGCCCTGGGGGCGACCTGCGTCACGACCGCCTGCCACTCCGGCATCGCGGCGACCAAGTACCCGCACGCCCCCGTCAAGGAGGGGGACTGCGCCTCCTGCCACACCCCGCTCGCCAAGGAGCACCCGGTCCAGGGGACCAAGGGGTTCGCCCTGGTGGCCAAGGGGGGGGCGCTCTGCGCCAAATGCCACGACGCCATGGGCAAGCTGCCGCTCCAGCACGCCCCGGCCAAGGACGGCGACTGCGTCTCCTGCCACAAGCCGCACGGCAGCAACGAGCGCTTCCTGCTGGAGGCGGGGGAGGACCGGACCCCGCTCTGCCTCAGCTGCCACGACGGCGAGCCGTTCAAGCAGAAGTACATGCACGGCCCCGCCGCGGTCGGCTCCTGCAACGCCTGCCACGACCCCCACGAGTCCAAGGAGAAGGCGCTGCTCAAGGGGAACATCAAGAACCTCTGCCTCGGCTGCCACGCGGACTTCGCCGCCACCCTGCAGGCGGCCGCCTTTGTGCACCCGCCGGTGAAGAACGAGCCGTGCACCGTCTGCCACAACCCGCACGGCTCGTCCGCCCCCATGTTCCTCCGGAAGAAGATGCCGGACCTCTGCGTCGACTGCCACAAGGAGATCGCCAAGAAGCTGACCGGGGTGAAGTTCCCGCACAAGCCGCTGACCCAGGAGGGGGGGTGCACCAACTGCCACTCCGGGCACTACTCCAAGGCCCGGGCGCTGCTCGCCGCCGACGAGATGACCATCTGCCTCAACTGCCACGGCAAGGACAACCTCGGCACCCCGCCGCTCAAGAACATCAAGACCCAGATCGAGGGGAAGAAGCTGCTGCACGGCCCGATCCAGAAGGGGAGCTGCAAGGCCTGCCACGACCCGCACGGCTCGAACTTCTTCCGCATGCTCCCCGGAGGCTACCCGGCCGAGCTGTACGCGCCGTACAAGGACGGGCTGTACGACGCCTGCCTGACCTGCCACGAGAAGAACCTGCTCCGCTTCCAGGAGACCTCGCTCTACACCAAGTTCCGAAACGGCAAGCGCAACCTGCACTGGGTGCACGTCGTGAACCGCAAGGGGCGCACCTGCCGGATCTGCCACGAGCCGCACGCCAGCGACGAGCAGCATCTGATCCGCAAGGAAGGGGCCACCTTCGGCGGCTGGAAGATACCGCTCAACTTCAAGGGCACGGAGACCGGGGGGAGCTGCGCCCCCGGATGCCACAAGGCCTTCATCTATGACCGCGTCAAGGCGCAGGTATACCATTAACCCGGCGCCCGGCATCACCTGAACCCAGCAGCAGACTCTGTCAACAGCGTATCGGTTTGTACACCAGAAGGAGCCACAGCCCATGCAAGCAAGTTGCAAACGTTGCCGCAGAACCAGCGTGTTAAAGATGCTCGCCCTTTCACTTGCCCTGGCCCTCGGGGCCGGCTGCGCCGGCAAGACCGCCAACATCGGGCCGGTCTTCTGGCCGCCCCCTCCCGACGCGCCGCACATCCAGTACCTGACCGGAATCAACACCTCCAGGGACGTCGGGGAAAAGAAGAACCAGGACGCCTTCTCCCTCATCGTGACCGGAACCGACCAGGCGACCCGGGTCAGGAAGCTGGGTAAATCCTACGGGATCGCGGCCGCCAACAACAAGCTCTACCTCGCCGAGATCGGCAACATGGAAGTCGTGGTCATCGACCCGGTCAAGGGGGTCTTCGAATCCCCCTCGGGGCTGCTCGACCCGCGCGGCAAGCTGAAGGTGCCGGTCAACGTGGCGGTCGACAAGACCGGCAACCTGTACGTCGCCGACACCGGGCGCGGGGAGGTCGTGGTGTACGCTCCCGACGGCCACTTCGTGAAGGCGATCGGAAAGGAATTCCCCCCCACCTCGAAGATCGTCGCGGTGGCCACCTACGAGGACAACCTGTACCTGCTCGACGCCGGCACCGGCGAGATCCGGGTGCTGGACATCAAGAGCGGGGAGCAGGTCACCACCCTCGGCAAGATCGACAAGCAGGGGCAGAGCCTGGTGCTCCCGACCAACCTGAGCTTCGACGACAAGGGGTTCATCTACGTCACCAACACCGGCAACAACCGGGTCATGAAGTACGACCGGGACGGCAACTACCTGGGGAACGTGGGAGGGATCGGCGACCGGGTCGGCAACTTCTCGCGTCCCAAGGGGATCGCCGTCGACAAGGCGGGGCGCATCTACGTGGTCGACGCGGCCTTCAGCATGGTCCAGGTGTTCGACGACAAGATGCACATCCTGACCTTCTTCGGCGAGCCGGGGCACGAGGCGGGCTCGCTCAACCTCCCCGCGGGGATAGCGGTGAGCAACGAAAACCTCGACATCTACCAGAAGTTCGCGGCGCCCGGTTTCAAGGTGGAGACCCTGATCTACGTGGTGAACCAGCTGGGGCAGGAGTTCAACATCCCGAGGATCTCCGTGTACGGCATGGGGAAGATGGAGGGGGCGAACTACGACCCGCCTCCGCCCCCCAAGGCTAAGGACCAGACGAAACCGAAGGCAGCACAATAGCAGATCGCGAAGCTCAACCAAGGAACCGGGTGCGGATGTTCACAAGAGTCTTATCAGGATGCTTTCTCATGATGGTACTGACGACGGTGCAGGGGTGCGATCCCCTCACCGTGCACAAGGTCACCACTACCATCTTCGATGGCGTGCCGAGCTTGCCCCCGGCTGATCAGTACTGCAAGGAATACCACGAGGACGTGGTGGCCCAGGAAAAGCTGGCGGCCCAGAAGAACCAGCTGATCGAGCGGGGGGCGCACGCCTCCGTGCACCCCCCCTACGCCGAAAAGAAATGCGACAACTGCCACAACAAGGACACCGATTCCGGTTTCGTGGTCCCCGTCAGGGAGCTCTGCGCCGTATGCCACAAGACCTTCATGAAGGGGACCTATTTCCACGGCCCGGCCGCGGTGGGGGCCTGCCTGGAGTGCCACGTGCCGCACAACTCGCCCAACGCCAAGCTCCTCAAGTACCCGCTGGAGCAGGTCTGCGACCGCTGCCACAAGGAACCGCGGCTCGCCGGCGCGCTGCATGCCAAGGTCAAGGAGAAGGGGATGGTCTGCGCCAACTGCCACAACCCCCATGCGGGCAGTTCCCCCTTCTTCCTGGAATGACGCCGTCCCGGGGGACAGTCGTATGCCTTTTCGCCATGCTCCTTTTTCCCGGGGCGTGCCTGGCGGGGAAGTACGGAGTGGAACAGAAAAAGGGACTCCTGCTGCTGCAGGGGTTCAGCCAGTGGGCCTCGTTCGACTACGAGTTCTCCTCCAGCAGCTCCCCGGGCAATTCCAACACGCTGCACGATTTCCAGGAGCGCTACAACTTCAGCTCCCAGTGCGCCCTGGTCGACCCCCGGCTGCTGCAGCTCGACCTCGGGGGGAGCCTCGGGCTCGACCAGACGCTCTCCTACAGCAACGCGACCTCCACCAAGTCGCACGAGCTCGACTACCAGTATTCCCTCGACGGCTCCGCCCTGTCGGGGAGTTGGCACCCGGTAAGCTTCAACAGCTCGCACGTCACCTCCACGTCGGTGAGCCCGTTCGCCCCGGCCTACACGACCTCCACCACCAACAACGGCATCATGATCACCTTCCTGGGCAAGCCGCTGGTGTCCAGCTTCGTCTACCAGAACACCTCGGTCGACACCTCCGGCAGCGGCCTGAGCAACTCCACCAAGACGGAGCAGTTCAGCGCCACGGCGGCCCACGAATACGGGATCAGCGCCACCTCCGCCAACGCCGGCTACACCCTGCAGACCGGGTCGCTCGGGATCACCACCGCGCACTACCAGGCGAGCCTGACCAACACGACCACCTTCAGCCACAACAACTCGTCCATCCTCAACTCGTCGCTGCAGTGGCAGCAGCAGACCTCGGACGGCGTCCCGCAGACCAGCGTCGACCTGGCCGAGAGGTTCCACATCTCCCTCGGGAAGGCCCTGGTATCGGAATCCAGCTACCAGTATCACAGCAACGACACCACGGACTTCTCCGGCAACAAGGAGCTCAGCTCCAGCCACGACGTCAGCACCTCGCTGCAGCACCACCTGTTCGACAGCCTCACCAGCGTGCTCTCCGCCGGCGCCGGGCTCAGCGACTTCCTGGGCGGGCAGGAAAAGCGCTTCAACGCCTCGCTCAACGTGCAGTACACCAAGAAGCTCTCCGCGGGGGCGAACTTCTCCCTGGGAGTCTCCGACGCCTACGACCTGGTCAAGCGCAACCTCGCGAGGTCGGAGCTCGACGTGCGGGACGAGCAGCACACCGTCGCCCAGCAGGGGGATTTCATCACCCTCGGCTCCTCGGGGGTGCTGAAGGTCGTGGTCAGCGTCGTCAGCAAGAACCCCGACGTCACCTACCAGCTCGGGCGCGACTACAGCGTCGACCCGCAGCTCAGGCGCATCACGGTCCTGACGGTCGGCCAGGGGGGGACCATCGCCCCGGGGACCGTGCTCTACGTCACGTACAGCCTCTCCGTCGACCCGAGCGTCAGCTTCTCGGCCGACTCGGTGAGCCTCTCCTCGACCTTGTCCTGGCTGGGCGGCAAATACGCCCTGAACGGGCTGCGCACCCAGAACAGCGTGACCCAGCTCTCCGGCCAGAGCCAGTCCGACCTCAATGCCAGCCACACGGACCTGCTGCACTTCCAGACCAACCTGGAGCGGGTCACCTCCGGCGTCGAGGTGGGGGACTACGTCTCGGCGGTCACCAACTACCGCTACCTGGACGGGTTCTGGTTTTACCGCCGGCAGTTCACCAACGCCCTGCTTAGTCTGGTGGCGAAGGACCGCTACACGGTGTACGGAGGTTCCAGCAGCACCGCCTCCTACGGGGAGGACACCTACTCCGCCTCCTCCAGCTACACCCGGCTTTTTTCCATGATGCAGTGCGACCTGTCGGCAAGTTACGCCGGAAGCCGCGGCGGCCCCACTTCGAACGACTACTTTTACCTCCGGGGGGGGCTGCGGACCGCGTTCAACCAGCTCTCCCTCAACCTGACCGGCCAGACCGTATACCGCATCAGGGGGACGCAGACCACCATGGACAACTCGGTGAATTTACACCTGGTGAGGTATTTCTAGCATGAGCCACGCCCATCCGGCACGACGCACGACGCACACCCCGGGGTTCCCGGCCGCAGCCTGGCGCTGGATGCTGCTCTGCTCCCTGCTGCTCTCCGCCTGCTCCACCCCCGCCTCGCTCTACGCCACCAAGCCCGCCCAGGAGCTGCAATGGCCGGCGCGCCCCGGGCAGCCGCGGATCGTCTGGGTCCGGGCCATCGCCGAATACCAGGATCTCGGCATCGCCACGGGAGGGTGGCAGCGGCTGAAGGAGCTTTTGACCGGCCCCGAGGGGCACGGCATCGTGAGGCCCCACGGCGTGCTGTTCGACTCCCAGGAGCGCCTGATCGTCGCGGACCCGGGGGCCGGCGTGGTGCACTGCATGGACATCAAAACGGGCAGCTACAGCGTCATCGGCAAGGCGCCCGGCCCCAGCGTCGGGTATCCGATCGGCGTCGCCGAGGACGGGCGGGGCCAGCTCTACATAACCGACTCCAGCTCCGCGACGGTCTTCGTCTACGACCTGGAGCACGGGACCCTGAAGCCGTTTCTCCATGAGGGGCTGCAGAGGCCGACCGGCATCGCCTACAGCCGGGCCGACAAGCTGCTGTACGTGGTCGATTCCCTGGCCAACCAGGTGCTGGCGGTCGACGGCTTGGGGCACATACAGCGCCGCATCGGCGGGCTCGCGGAGTCGGCGGACCTGTTCAACAGGCCGACCGACATCGCCATCGACCGCTCCGGGCAGCTCTACGTCACCGACCCCCTCGACTACCGGGTCAAGGTCTTCACCCCCAAGGGGGAGCTGGTCCGGGAGATCGGCGCGGCGGGGGACATGCCGGGGAACCTGAACAAACCAAAGGGGATCGCCCTGGACAGCGAGGGGCACATCTACCTGGCCGACGCGCTGCTGGACGTCGTGCAGATCTTCGACCAGGCGGGCAACCTGCTGCTGTATTTCGGTGCCAACGGGAAGGGGAACGGCGAGTTCTGGATGCCGTCCGGGCTGTTCATCGACGGCAACGACTACATCTTCGTGTCCGACACCTACAACCACCGCATCCAGGTCTTCCGCTATCTGGCGGACCGGAATGCCGTGCCGGGCGCTCCGGCGCGCACCGGAGACGGCCCAGCGCCGGCGCCCCCAACGAGGTGAGAGATGTCCGTTAAACCCAGTACGACAACGAACGGCGGTTCCGGAAAGCGGGGGGGGATGATCCCGGCCCCCCTCTGGCTGGCCGGCGTATTCCTGCTGGCCGCCTGCACCGGTGCGCTGGCCAAGGGGAGCGTGCTCAACTCGCCGCACAACCTCTCCGCCAGCGGTCCGGCCACCGGCCTGCATTCCACGCAGGAGGGGCGCGTCTGCATCTTCTGCCACGCCCCCCACAACGCGCAGGCAGGCACGGCGCTATGGAACCGCGACCTCCCTTCCAGCGCGGGGTACACCCCCTACAACTCCACGACCATGCAGGCGGTAGTTTCCCAGGTGCCGACCGGGGCGTCCCGGCTCTGCCTCAGCTGCCACGACGGCACCATCGCCCTGTCGAGTTTCAAAGGGAGTTCGGTGACCGACCTCTTCGCCCTGGGGGCCGGGACGCCGTCCTACCTCGGCAAGAACCTCTCCGCCAATCACCCGGTGTCGTTTCTCTACGACGCGAGCCTGGTCAGCAGGACGCAGAACACCCTGGTGCCGCCCCAGGCGCTCCCCCCGGTGGTCAAGCTGGACCAGTACGGGGACATGGAGTGCACCGCCTGCCACGACCCCCACGACGACGAGTTCGGCAAGTTCCTGGTCATGAGCAACGCCGCGGCGGGGTCCCCCTTGTGCATCTCGTGCCACAACTACGCCGGGTGGACTCCCAGCGGGACCCCCCACTACACGGCGACCCGTCCGCGCTCCGCGAGCGACCCGAGCACGGTCACCGGCTGCATGAACTGCCACGATTCGCACAATGCCGCCAAGGCGCAGCGCCTGCTGCATTACGCGAACGAAGAGGACAACTGCCTCAAGAGTTGCCACAACACCCTGCCCAAGGACCTCTCCACCCTCTTCACCAGGGTGTACCGGCATCCGGTGGACGCCAGCAACACGGCCCACGACGAGAACGAGACGCTCCCCGCCGCGGTCTTCCACGTGGAGTGCGCCGACTGCCACAACCCGCACCTCGCCAACGGCACCGGCAGCCCCCTGGCGTCGCCGCCCAACATCAACGGGGCGCTGCAGGGGGTGCGCAAGAACCTGCTGGGGAGCGTTGCCACCACGGAGTACGACATCTGCTTCAAGTGCCACTCCGGCGCCAACGCCTGGAGGTTTTCCGGAGTCAGCAACTCGAAGGTAAAGCGCTCCATCACCGAACCGGACCTGCAGCGCTGCTTCGACAATTCCAACCCCTCCATGCATCCGGTGACCAATCTGCGGAGCACGATGAGGGGCGCCGCTTCCCTGTACACCGGGGTGCTGACGCTGCTGTCGTCCACCAGCCAGATCTACTGCTGCGACTGCCACGGCAACGACCAGAGCACCAAGGCCGGCGGGACCGGGCCCAACGGCCCGCACGGGTCGAGCTTCGAGCACATCCTGGTCGCGCGCTACGACCTGCCGCTGACCCAGCAGGGGTATGCCGACGTCAGCTACGACCTGTGCTACCGCTGCCATTCCAAGGACTACATCATGGGGAGCGGCTCCGGCTTCACCCTGAGCGGCGGGGTGAACGAGCACCAAAAGCACGTGCAGCTGCGCGGCGTCCCCTGCTTCGCCTGCCACGACCCCCACGGTGTCCCCTTCAACCCCTCCGACCCGACGGCGCCCAAGGGGACGCTCGCCAACAACGCGCACCTGATCAATTTCGATCTCGACTGGGCCGGCTCCAACCCGCTGTACCAGACGACCACGCCGGCCTTGGGCGGGTCGGGGACCTGCATGGTCGCCTGCCACGTCGGCAACGCCTGCAACACCCACAGCTATCCGGTGGATACCGGGTGCGCGGCCAAGCCCATAACGCTGCGGAGCTTCCCGAAGCAGCTGCGCGCCCCGCTGCACTGACCCCCGCGGGGCGGCCCAACCGGCCGCCCCGGTCCTTTGCCGGACCCCCCCTGCGAACCACCCCCCCCCCAGCTGCGCCATAGTAGTCATATCCCCCTTTTACATCGCTTCCCCCAACTCCCCCTCGCCCTCCGGGAGAGGGACGGGGTGAGGGAGCCGCCCCGCCGCCAGTGCCGCTCTGGAGACAGCCCCAACCCTCCCCCCGCACCAACGGGGGAAAACCCGAGAACCCCCGCCCCGCGGTCCTACGCCTGCCAGCTTCGGCCATACAGCGTAATAACCTAGCCCCCTCCGTTTAATAGCCGAATGACGGCCCTCCTGACCCGCACCCCGGCGCCGCGGGCTGCCGGGTACTCATTCGATATCACAGCATTTTTTAGGATAAAGAGACGTGTACCGATTTTGGCCTCCGAATTGCAGTGTTGACGATCGTGTGCAGTGATAGCTATGGCACGCCCTCTGAAGGGTTGGTCTTAATCGTTGAATAAACAGCCTCGGTTTTAGACAATTCGCACGGAAAGGAGGATGGCAGCAGGGCAGCACGGCAGCACGGCAGGAAAATGTAATGGAATGTGGCGCAACACAACGCATGTAGCACCAAACTACAGCAACATCAAAAAGGAGAAGAAAAAATGAAGAAGATGACCGCAGCAGTTCTTTTCGCAGCCATGGCCCTCAGCACCACCGCTTACGCTGGCAACCTGGCCCAAGAGGGTGTTCTCGGTTCCAAGCATGACATGACCAGGGCTGGCGGCTACAGAATGGATGACTTCGGCCGTGTATGCATCTACTGCCACACCCCGCATAACGCGATCGTTAACCAGGGCGACAACGCGCCGCTGTGGAACCGTGCTGATACCAACAACGCTCAGCTCACCGCTTACGTCTGGAGCGCACCGGCCAACATCGGCCTGGCAACCGACCCGACCGTCGGACCGAGCCGCCTCTGCCTTTCCTGCCATGACGGCGTGACCGCTGTTTCCTCGCACGGACCGACTGCCGGTACCGCACAGGGCCTGCACGGCGCTACCTTCCAGGACCACATCGATCAGGCTTCCGGCCGCGCTTGGCTGGACCTGGAAGGAACCCACCCGATCGGGTTCAAGTACTCCGACGCTTTTGCTAAGCGTGGGGTCAACGAGCTGGTCGACCTCTCCACCAACCCGACCTTCATCAGCACCGTTGGCAACGCAACCACCTTCGACACCAAGAACCGTACTGCTGGCGCAGGCACCACCAGCACCAACAAGAAGATCTCCGACACCCTGTACGACGGCTACGTCACCTGCGCTTCCTGCCACGACGTGCATAACACCAACAACGCCGTCAACACCTTCACCGCTAACAACCCGACCTTCGTACCTAACTACTTCGTCTGGGCACCTGAGAAAGACTCCGCTCTCTGCATCTCTTGCCACGTGAAATAACTTGGTGCGCCCCTCCTTGCGGGGGGGCGCTAGATTGCAGTTTGGTTTGAAACTTTTCAACTTTCTCGGAGGAATAAATAGATGCGCAATAAACTTCTCGCAATGGTTACTATCCTGTGCGTCGCCGTCCCGGCGATGTCACAGGCAGCCAATTGGAAGCTGGGCGTGAAAGCGATGACCGTTGGTGGTTCGCTTTCCGTGCGCGGCGGGGCACCGGTCGCCTTCGCCAACGGCACCGTGTACTACAACTACACCACGACCGCAGCAAACCCCAACAAAGTCGGCGTTGTGGCAGCCGCCACCGCTAACAGCTGCTACGCGCTCCAGAAGGTCCTGGTAAACGGGGTCGCTACGACCAACGCCTCCACGGACTTCACCCCGGCTAACGGCGCTTCGCAGTCTGCCTATGCTTACTTCTACGCAAAAGGGCTGACCGTGTCGGCCTCGGTTGCAGCCAACGGCGGCGGTTTCGTCACCCCGACCAGCGCTACGACCTTCACCTGCGGCAACACCCCGGCGAAAGACCTGGTCTACAAGTTCGTACCGACCGCATCCGCCATCGCACCGACCATCACCGGCGTTCCCGCCGGCGCTTCGCAGGTCACCAACGCCGACCATTCGGTTACGGTCACCATCCCCGCAGCATACGCTGCAACCCTGACCGGCAACGTCCCGATGGTCGCGACCTTCGCGAGCGTCAAGGTCAGCGCTGGCACCACCCTGACCGCCCTGCAGGGCGCCAAGGTGAGCCTGGCCGGCTCCGTGATAGGTACTGCTACCCCGACCTACTCCTGGAGTGCTGCTTCCACCAACCCGGCAGCGGTAACCCTGAGCAGCACGACCGTTGCTGGTCCGACGTTCAATGCTCCGGCTGTTAACGGCGTCTACACCTTCATCCTGACCGGCAACGGCGGCCTGACCTCGTCCGTTAACGTCATCGTGGACGTCTCCAATGCTTCCCTGGCGGCCAACCTCTGTGCTAACTGCCACGCGCAGACCGGCATGACCACGACTATCTACTCCAACTGGAGCACCTCGATCCACAGCCGCTCCACCCACGCTACCTGCCAGACCTGCCACTGGGGCACCGCTGACGGCGCGCACCCGGGCACCGTCAACACCGGCACCGTGAACAGCGCGACCTTCCTGGCCAAACAGAACGGCGTTACCGGCGGCAACGGCAACGTGGCTAACACCGGCGACCTCTTCTGCGCTACCTGCCACACCGGCGCTCACCCGGTTCCGCACCCGACGACCGGCCTGAATGACACCTGCTCCGCTTGCCACACCGGCCAGAACCAGAACGGCACGGGCGACGCGCACCAGATCCAGGACTTCACCAAGACCAGCATGACCGAAGCTGCCTGCCAGAACTGCCACAGCCTGATGGCTGCTGACGCTGCAATCGTCACCAACTACAACGCTTCGGTACACAAACTGGGTGAAGGTTTTGCTTCCAGCTGCGCCGGTTGCCACGGTGGCGCCGCTGCTTCCGCCAACCACCCGGCTGGTTCCACCTACAGCACCATCAACCCCAGCACGTTCGTTTCCCCCAGTGCCCTCATGGGCGGTGAAAGCACCAACGTCCCCGCTGGGACCATCTACTGCCTCAGCTGCCACAAAGGCGGCTACGCTCCGCCGCATGACCTCTCTGCAACTGCTGCCAGCCTGACCGTCACCTGCGCACAGTGCCACACCGCAACGAGCGCCCTGGCTCTCGGCACCGGCGATGCACATGCCATCCAGGGTAGTGTCGTCGTTGTTGATGGCGCCACCGGCTGCATCAACTGCCACAGCCTGCCGCAGAAGGCGATCACCGGCCAGGTTCAGGACAACAGCGGCGTTCGCGCCATCGTAAGCGAATTCGGCAAATGGTCGCACCATGTCACCGGTAGGACGGTTCGCGATTCCGACTGCGCTACCTGCCACCTGGAAGGCAAAGTTGTTGGTTCTACCGTCGTCGTCGACGCAACGTATCACATGACTGGCGATGCCATCCACCTGCGTAACTGCAACACCGGCCTCGTCGGCAACCAGAGCAACTCTACCGCCAAGGACAACACTGTCTGGAGCGCGGGCGTTGGCCTGGAGCAGTACTCCTGGAACCCGGATTCAGCTACTCCGGACCACACCGCTATGGACCAGTTCTGCATGTCCTGCCACAACAGCAACGGCGCAGTGACTGCGATTGCGGCAGTCGGCGCTGCAAACACCAGCGCTACCGTGCTCAACCCGTTCGGCGACGCACTCAACAACCAGTACGACCAGATCGTCCGCCCCGCGGTTGTCGCGGTGTTCAATCAGTTCGACACCACCAACAGCTCGCACCACGGCGTCCGCGGCCAGAAGTACAACTCGGCAACCCTGAGCGCAGGCCAGTTCACCAACATCTCCACCAACAACATCGCGGCAGGCATCAAAGGTGTTCGCGGCATCACCGGCACCATGAGCTCGCTCTCCAAGATGAACACCCTGTACAACCCGCTGGGCGCAGCAGCCGGTTCCTTGGCTGACACCTCGACCCTCCACTGCGGCGACTGCCACACCGTCGGCCAGTACAAGCAGAATTCAACCTACAACGCATCGGGCACCCTGATCACCACCGTGATCGGCGCCCACGGTTCGGACAACGAGTACATGCTGCGCAAGCCCGACGGTAGCGAGAGCCACTACTTCTCCAACTACTCCACCGGCACCGCCACCGCTCGTCAGAACCAGATGGTCTGCTACCTCTGCCACAACGCTGCCAACTACCAGGCAGCCGACAGCCACGACGGCGTCGGGCCTTGCACGGCCGATAACTACAACACCGCCGGTCTGGTGGGACATGTACGCCTCGCGGCAGCCGCCAAGGCAATACCTGTAGCCCTCGGCGGAACTGGTATCGCTCCCACAGCGTACACCGCTGCAGCATACACCAACATCTCAACCCTGATTGCTGGCGGCCACTACGGCGGTACCGGCAACGGCAACATCTTCGGCAACAAGTGCCTCAACTGCCACAACTCCGGCGCCACCATCGGTACCAACCTCAACTTCGGCGGTATCCACGGCAACATCGGCAACGCATCGTACAAATCGTACAGCGCGTCCACCGTCGCCGGTTCGACCCTGGTACAGGTAACCCGCCAGCCGTACCGCTTCCTGCCGGGCCTTGGCAACATCGCCTACAACGGCGGCAACAGCACTGCAGCATGGACCCAAAAGTCCACGAACTCCATCAACAAGTCCCAGGGCTGCTACACCCTGAACGGCGCCAGCGCCTCCGGCGCTACCGCGAGCCTGTCGATGACCTACGCTGCCAAATCCGGAAGCAACATCTCCGCGAAGGCAGTACAGTCCGACCTCGGCGTCCTCGGTTCCTGGGGCGCCTGCTCTGACCACGCAGGTACCAGCACCAACGGCGTCAACGACGCACCGACCCGTTCCGTGCTGCGCCCGCTGACCTACTAACACTCTACCGTGGCGAGGGGGACCTTCCCCTCGCCCGCCAGTACCCAACTGTTATTACGCCGGCCTTCGGGCCGGCGTTTTTTTGTGTCATAACCGGCGATTTGTATTCCAATTGGAGTCGGGGTTTGTTAATATAGCCGCTTCCGGAATGTCGAAGAAGGTTGATCTTGCACCCAAGAATTCCGTCGCTGCAGACTCGACCACACGCTAACAGGAAGCTCATACCACTATGCATGACAACTCGCCCCTGCGCCGAATTCTGCTTAGTTCACCACTGACATTGCTTGTTTTCGCTGTCCTGCCGGGCCTCTTCGTGGCAGGCCGGGTCCTGCACCTTCAGCTTCCCATCCGTTTCACCACCGGGATGCTGCTTGCCAACGTCATCTGTCTGGCAGTGCTGGTTGCGGTGCGCTGGCTTTGTTATCTGTCGGGTTTGCGCCGCGGGATCAGGTACGGCGCCGGCTCGGGTAAACCATCTGACGCGCGGGAGCTTGAAGTGTCCGCTGCCTTGGTGCGGACCGACCTGGAAAAGGCCGGGTACTGCTTTGCCGGGGACGGCAGCTACGCCGAAAAGGCCGACCTGGGATACCTCGGATCCGCGCTGGTGTACGGCGGGCTCTTACTCCTGCTCGCCACCGGCGCCTGGGACAACCTCTCCCAGTTTTCCGGTACCTTCCTGCAGGGGTTGGGCAAGCCTGCCCAGCTTTCCAACCGCAATCTTTATTACCCTGTCGCCGCAGGTCCCTTCTCCCGGATTGCCGGACTTCCCAAGTTGCAGGTGTCGCAGCTGAATTTCACCGACAAACAGCACCCCAAGGGGACCGCCGAGATTGTGCTCTGGTCCAAAGATAAACCCGTTGCTACCCCGGTGCTCGCGGTCGGGGAGGACAGCTGCTATTACCGGGGCTACGATATATTCCTGGGACGCCTGCTGGTTGATGCCGGGTTGCTGGTCAAGCCCAAGGACGACCACGAGGGGGTCATCATTTTCAAGGATGCCGTCAAACTGAGTCCCCTCTGGAAAAAGGACGGGGACTACAGCTTCTACGGCACCTTCACCGACCGTTCGAGCTACGACGGCGAACTCTATTACAGTCCAGAGAAGAACCTCTTCAGGGTGAAACTGGCCAAGAAGGGGAAAAACGTCCTGGATACCGTGTACCCTTTTCAGTCGGTCCTGCATCAGGTGGTGGGCGACTACGACCTGAGCTTTGTCGGCATCGGGCGCTGGGCGGAACTGCACGTGGTGTACCACCGGCACATGTTCCTGATCCTGGCCGGGGGGGGCGTCGCCGTTCTCGGGCTCGTCATGCGCCTGTTTTTCCGCCGCCAGAGGGTCTGGCTCGAGGAGGGGGGCGCCGGCTGCCGGGTGCGTACCGTCGGGGCCGCGACAAAGAAGCTAGTACAGTGCACTAAAGCAAGCTAGTAAAAATAAGGGAGCAAGGATACCTATTATGGCGTACTGGGAAACAATATTATTCTGGGTGGCGATGGTCGTCTACGCACTGGCGTGCGGCGGGTTCATCTATTCGTTCGTCTTCAAGAACTCCCGCGTGGTGCCCAAGGTGACCATGCTGGTTGCCTTCGGCTTCCTGGCCCAGACCGCGGCCATCTTCGCCAGGTTCTACGCCACCGGGCACCTCCCCTGGTCCGGCCATTACGAGTATGCCCTGATGGGTGGCTGGTTCATCATCGCGGGCACCCTGTTCGTCGGCTGGCAGAACAAGGCGCTGCAGGGGCTGGCGGTCGGCACCGTCCCCCTGGTGCTGATCATGATGGGGTACGGCTACATGCAGGACCCGGGGCTGACCCCGATGGCCGCCAGCCTGAAGACCGTATGGCTCTACATCCACGTCTACTTCGCCTGGCTCTCCTTCGGCGCCTACTCGCTCGCCATGGCAGCGGGGGTGCTTTACCTGCTCAAGCGCAAGAGCGAGGAACAGGCGGTGCCGAACCCAGCCTACGAGCGCTTCCCCACGCTCGGTTACCTGGACGAGCTCATCTTCCGCTATGTCGTGTTCGGCTTCATCACCGACACCATCATGATCTGCGCGGGGGCCATCTGGGCCAAGGACCTCTGGGGTAGCTATTGGAGCTGGGACCCGGTCGAGACCTGGTCCCTCATCGCCTGGCTCACCTACGGCCTGACCATCCACATGCGGGTGACCTTCGGCTGGCGCGAAAAGAAGCTGGCCTGGCTGGCGGTCGCCGCACTGAGCACGGTCATTATCAGCTTCTTCGGCGTCAACCTCATCGTCAACTCCAGCCTGCACATGTTCAACGTGCGCTGAAACCGAGCCGAGACGGCTAAACTGAGCGGACCGACTTTTGCGAACCTACTACTGGCGATCGACCCCCGATGAGCAATAGAATAATCAAATACCTGACGTCACTGCGCTTCACCATCCTGCTGATCTCGATCCTCGGGGTGATTTTCGCCATGGGGCTCTGGATTCCCCAGAAAAACCTGGTGAAAGACCTGTACTTCGACTGGCAGGCCAAATCACCTGGACTAGTGGCCTTTCTCGACGCGCTCCAGCTCACCGACATCTACACCTCGCCGCTCACCCTGACGGTATGGGGACTCTTCTTCCTGAACCTCACCCTGGTCATGTGGCAGAGGTTTCCCATCATCAGGCGCCGCATATCCCTCTCGGACGTGAAGATCACGGACCCGGCCTCCGCCGCCGGCTACCCCTTCCACCGGTCCTACCGGCTCTCCGCCGGTCTCGACGACGCCAGCGTTCTGACGTTGCTCGGAAAGCAAGGGTACACCGTGCTGGGCGAGGCCAGGGGCTTCTACGGCATAAAGAACCGCTACGCCCCGATCGCCTTCGCACTGTTCCATCTCAGCTTCTTCCTCATCCTGCTGGGCGGGGTGATCAGCGTCTACACCCAGTTCATCGGTTTCCTCGATCTGGCCCAGGGGGAGCAGTTCCAGGGGGAACTGGCGCGCTACAACCAGTCGCCGCGCCCGTCCCTCCCCAAGGTCGGCGGGGCTCCCCGGGCAGCCTTCACCATCGAGAGCATCACCCCGCACGTGGTAAGGAACACGCCGACCGGCATCAGCGTCAAGCTGGTCGACGCGGGCGGCAAAGTGCACGAGGTGGGGATCAACACCCCCTACATCGTGGACAACACCTCGTTTGTGTTCAAACATCTGGGGGTGGCGCCGCTCATCGTCATCAAGGATCCCTCCGGCAAGGAGATCGAGGGCGCCTACCTGAAACTCGACGTGCTGCAGGGGCGCCGGGACCGCTTCGCCCTGGCGGGATTCCATTTCTTCGCGCGCTTCTACCCGGACTATTTCGTCAAGGACGGACTGTCGGCCACCAGGTCGGGAGAATTCAACAACCCGGTCTTCAGCATTGCCGTGGAGCGCGGCGACAAGAAACTGGCCGAGGGGCCGGTCAGCAAAAACGGCTCCCTGGAGTTTGGCGGCTACCGCCTCGAGATACGGGATATGCCTTTCTGGGTGCGCTTCTACGTGATCAAGGAACGCGGGCTGTCGATTCTCTACACCGGCATGGCCATCGCATCCTTTGCCGTCATCTGGAGACTGATCTTCTTCCGCCGCGAGCTGCTCGGCTCGGTGAGGGAGGTGGACGGGGTCCGCACACTGCTGGTCGCGGCCCGTTCCGAGTACTACAAGAGTCTGGCGGAAGAGGAATTCAACAAACTTTTCGGAAAGTTCAGCGACGACGGGAGATCTGACACATGAAACGACTACTATTACTCGGCCTTGCCGCTCTGGCCCTCTGTTCCGGCTGCCACAAAGAGGAGAAAAAGGCCAACCTGGACACCTCCTTCCTGCTGCTGGTCAAGTCCCAGGGGCACTACGGCTATTGCGACCCCGCAGGGAAGGTGGTGATCGCGCCGAAGTACGACGCAGCTTCGATATTTTCCGAGGGTCTCGCGGCGGTCCGGCAGTCCGGCAAGTTCGGCTACATCAATACCAAGGGGGCCATGGTGATCGCTCCCAGCTTCGACGCCGGCATGATTTTTATCGACGGGCGGGCTGCGGTCAAGAAGGGGAACCTGTGGGGCTACATCAACCAGAGCGGCGAGATGGTCGCCGACGCCAAATACCTGGCGACCTTCGCCTTTGCCGACGGTCTTGCCGCGGTCATCGAGCCCGACGGGAAAGAGGCCAAAGCCGGCTTCATCGGCCGGGATGGCAAGTACGTCATCAAGCCCGAGTTCGAGGACGCCACCAATTTCTCCGAGGGGCTGGCAGCCGTAAAGGTCAACAAGAAATTCGGCTTCATCGACAAGACGGGCAAAATGGTGATACCTGCCCAGTTCTTCGAGGCCGCCTCGTTCCACGACGGACTCGCCATGGTCAAGATCAACGGCAAGTTCGGCCTGGTGGGCTACATCGATCACGCCGGGAACCCCGTGGTTCCCGAGCAGTATGGCGCAGGCACCAGTTTTCACGAGGGGGTCGCGTCGGTGCGCAACAAGGACAACTTCAAGTGGAAGCTGCTCGACACCAAGGGGAACCCCATCCTCGCGCGCGACTTCGACGCACCGACGGTCTTTTCGGACGGCTTGGCGCCGGTCATGCAGGACGGATCAGTCGGTTACATGAACAAGCAGGGCGCCATGGTCATCAAGCCGCAGTTCCAGTCGGGCTCCATCTTCGTCAATGGCGTTGCGCCGGTCCAGATCGAGGGGAAGCTCGGCTTCATCGACAAGTCCGGCAAGACCGTCATCGATCCCGGCTACGAGTGGGACCAGTTCACCATTGACCAGTTCACCCACTATTACACCCAGGTGAAAGGGAAGTAGCGCCGCCGGGGACCCGCACCCCGAGAAAAACCAGAGGATGGAACCCTTATGCAGATCGGCCCCGGGCTCGGCGTAGCCATCATGATGAACAATTACTTCCACGACATGGCCACCGGCCTGTTGGTGGGGAGCGGCTTCGCCCTGCACGCGATCATACGCATCCAGGCGACCATGAACACCCCGGAGGCGACCCTCTTCTTCCTGAAGACCAACCGCCAGATGGTGAAGCTGTTCAAGTTCGCCCTCTGGTGGGTCGTGCTCGGGGGGGTGCCGCGCACCATCTTCTACACGAGCTTCGAATGGGCCAACGCGGCCGGCAACCACCAGATCGCCGCCCTGGGAGTGAAGCACGTCATGATGTTCACCGTCGTGGTATGGGGGGTCGTCGCTTGGCGCCGCATGCAGAAGACCGTGGCCAGGCTCAGGGATTCCCTCCCCGAGGCGCTGCGCGCCCAACTGGCGGAGTAGGGTCCACCGGCTCTCCTGGGGGGCGGGGTTCATTCATTTACCGGGTGTACACACTGTGCTGATTCGCATCCTCAAAAACTCTTTCCTCAAACGGCCCAAGGCGGTGCTGCTGGTCTTTCTCTCCATCTCCATGGGGGCGGCCGTCGCCACCGCGTTCCTCGGCATATCGGGCGAAATGTCGCACAAGATGGCCCTGGAATTGCGCAGCTACGGCGCCAACATCCTGGTCGAGCCCGCCGCCTCCGAAGGGGGCGGCTTTTTGCGCGAGGCCGACCTCCCCAAGATCAAGACCGTCTTCTGGAAGTACAACATCACCGGGTTCACCCCCTACCTGTTCGGCATCGTCAAGATCAGCGCCGGCGGCCGCGAGGAGCGCGGGGTGGTCTCCGGGACCTGGTTCACCAAGCAGCTCGAAGTGCCGGGCGAGGAGCCGAGCGTCCAGGGCGTGAAGGGGATCGCTCCCTGGTGGGAAGTCAAGGGTGGGTGGCCGGCCGGTCCGGACGAGGCGGTCGTCGGCGCGACGCTCGCCAAGCGGCTCGGGGTCGGGGTAGGGAGGGAGCTCGACGCCACCGCCCACGGGCGCACCAGGCGCTTCAAGGTCGTCGGTGTCGTCACCACCGGCGGCTTCGAGGAGGAGCAGCTTTTCGCCCCCCTGGTGACGGTCCAGGAGCTCCTGTCGCTCCCCGGCAAGGTGTCCCGGGTCCAGGTGAGCGCCCTGACCGTCCCGATGGACGAGTTCGGCAAGAAGAACCCCTCCCTGATGAGCAAGGAAGAGTTCGAGAAGTGGTACTGCACCGCCTACGTGACCTCCGTGGCCAAAAACGTGGAAGAGGTGATGGCCGGCAGCCGGGCCAAGCCGGTCTGGCAGATCGCCAGCGCGGAGGGCTCCCTGCTCACCAAGCTCAACAGCCTGATGATCTTCCTGACCCTGCTCGCACTCGGCGCCTCCGCCACCGCCGTCTCCACCAGCCTGATGGCCTCCATGGCGGAGCGCGGCCGCGAGATAGCGCTCATGAAGGCGATGGGCGCCGACCGGATACAGATCAGCGCCATCTTCATCGGGGAGACCTCCATCATCTCCCTGGCGGGCGGGATCGCCGGCTATCTGCTGGGCGGGCAGCTCGCCGAGCTGATCAGCCGCCTGGTCTTCAATTCCCACATCGTCTCTCCCCTCTGGCTTTTTCCGACCGCCCTCCTGTCGGCCTTCGTCGTCGCGCTCACCGGCAGCGTGGCGCCCCTGCGCCGGGCGCTGCTCATCGAGCCGGTCCAGGTTCTGAAAGGATAACATGCACAGGCGCCGCTGGTTGCTCCATCTCGTATTGCAGGCTCTCGCCCACCGCCGCGGGCGCACCCTGCTGCTGCTCGCCGTGCTCGCCATGGCGTCCAGCCTCGCCACGGCGCTCGGCATCGTCTCCCTCTCCATGGGGCGGCGGGTCGCCGAGGAAGTGCGCAAGTACGGGGCGAACCTGATCGTCATCCCTGAGTCGGCCAGGCTCGACGTGGGGAGCGGCGGGCTCAACTTCGGCGTCGTCGCGGAGCCGGCCTACCTGAAGCAGAGCGCGGTCGAGGAGGCTCTCGCCAGGAGCGGGGTCAAGGCGGAGCGCTCCTTCCACCTGCGGGGCGTGCTGCACGGCAAGGACGGCGACCTCGCGGTGGACGGGGTGAACTTCGCCGACATTCGCCGGCTCTTCCCCTGGTGGCAGCTGAACGGCAGCTGGCCGCGGGGGGGCGAGGCCGTGCTCGGGCTCGATCTGGCCGGCCGCCTGAAGCTGAAGCCCGGCGACACGCTGGAACTGGAGGGGGCCTCCCAGGCCGTGCGGCTGAGGGTCTCCGGCATCGTGGCTTCGGGGGGGGAGGAGGACGGCCTGCTGTTCCTGGCTCTCCCCGAGCTGCAGCAGGCGCTCGGGGAGCAGGGGGAACTCACCCTGGTGCGGCTCATGGTGACCGCGGGGGGGGAGAGCCTGAAGAAAAGCGCGGACGCCCTGCAGGCGCTGCTCCCCGGGGCGAAGGTCAGCGAGGTGCGCCAGACCGCGCGCACCTCCGAGGGGCTGCTAGCCAAGGTCAAGCTGCTGATGATGCTGGTGACGGCGGTCGTGCTGATCTCCGCGGGGAGCTCCGTCGCAGGGACCATGAGCACGACGGTGCTGGAACGGGGGAAGGAGATCGGGCTCATGAAGGCGATCGGGGGGACCCGCTGGGAGGTGCTGCTGATCTTCTGCGGCGAGGCCGCGCTGCTCGGCGTGCTGGGGGGCATCGCCGGCTATCTGCTGGGGAGCGCCGTGGCGCAGTTCATCACCCGGACCGTCTTCGCCGCCTCCGCCGAGTTTATCCCCTGGATGGCGGGCATTTCGCTCGGGGTGAGCCTCTTCCTGGCGCTTTTGGGGAGCATCGGGCCGATGGTGTCCGTGTTCAGGCTCGACCCGGTCAGGAGCTTAAGGGGTGAATAAGCCCACCGCAGGTAACAGGCTGTCAACGCGCTGGTGCGAAGGCGCCAAGGCGCAGAGAAAAACCGGCACTACGGAGCAGATTTGAAACACGGGGTAGGCCTGAATCTTTGGTTTGGGGGGCAGGCGCGACTCGCACCAACGGCCCGTCGTGACGCCAGGAAGCTGAGCGCGGCGGGCAAAACGGGCATGAAGGGACGCGAAGGGCTTGCTGCTGGGTTGCCACGGATATTTCCAAGGGGTATGGATACCGATGCTTGACTGGATGGGGAGGATAACGACCGCTTGGGAAGGGGGCAACAGGACGCGCGCTGTCGCCGTACTTTGCCTGGTGCTGGCTGTCCTCACCCTGGCCGTCTATCTCCAAGCGGCTGATGATCCGTTCCTGGTTCCATTCGACAAGGTCGACTGCGTCACCGGCAACCCCCACGTTGCAAGCGGTTTGACCGGCAAGAACATCCGCTGGGCCCTGAGCACCGTCGACGGCAGCCACTGGCACCCGGTAACCTGGCTCTCTCACATGGCGGACGCCCAGATCTACGGCATGGACCCCCGCGGCCACCATCTCACCAACGTCGTCATTCACACCGCATCCTCGGTCCTCCTTTTGCTGCTCCTGCTGCGCATGACCGGCGCGCTCTGGCCCAGCTTTTTCGTCGCCGCCTTGTTCGCGCTGCACCCGCTGCACGTGGAGTCGGTCGCCTGGGTCGCCGAACGCAAGGACGTCCTCAGTGCGCTGTTCTGCTTCCTCGCCCTGCTGTCATATGTCGAATTCACCTCGCGTCGCAAGCCTGCAATGTACCTCCTCGCGCTCGTTTTCTTCGTGCTGGGCCTCATGTCGAAGGCGATGCTGGTGACCCTTCCGGTGGTCATGGCGTTGTTGGACATCTGGCCTCTTGGCCGTTACCGGCATGAGGGGCGGGCCCCGGGGGGGGGCAAACTTTTCCCGAGAGCGCTGGTGCTTGCAGCGGAAAAAATACCGTTCTGCGCCTGTTCTGTCTTGTCCGGCGTCATAACCATCTACGCCATGAATCGGGCCGAAATGGTCACGGACCTTAAGGTCATCCCCTTTTCGCTCCGGATGGAAAATGTCGTCGTCTCGTATGCCAGGTACCTCGGGAAAACGTTCTGGCCCCGGGACCTGGCCTTCTACTACCCCTTCCCTGCTTCCTTTCCACTCTGGCAGGTGACCGGCGCGCTGCTGCTGCTCGTTGCGATCTCGGCTGGAGTCATTTGGGCGGGACGGCGCCATCCCTTCCTCGCCGTGGGGTGGTTCTGGTTCCTCGTCACCCTGGTGCCGGTGATCGGTTTGATGCAGGTGGGCGACCAGTCCATGGCCGACCGCTACTCCTACCTCCCGGTGGTCGGGATCTTCATCATGGCTGCCTGGGGAGCCCCCGCACTCTTGAGGGGCATGCCGGGCCGCAGGGGCACCCTCGCCCTGACCGCCGGCGCAGTCATTGCCGCCTGCGCCGTGCTTACCTGGCAGCAACTCGGCTTCTGGAGGGACAACGTCTCGCTCTACCGGCACACGCTTCAAGTCACCTCCGACAACTGGCTGATGCTCAACGACCTGGGATTGGCGCTGGCTGAGAAAGGGGAACTGGACGCCGCCATCCAGAAGTACCGGGAGGCGCTCAGCATCAAGCCAAACAACATGGAAGCGCACAACAACATGGGATTGGCCCTGGTCGGAAAAGGGAATCTGGATGCCGCGATACTGGAGTTCAGGAAGGGCCTTCGGATAAACCCCCGCAAGCCGGAACCGCATTGCAACCTTGGGTTCGCCCTGGCCCAGAAGGGGGACCATGACGCTGCGATTCTGGAGTACCGGGAGGCGCTCCGGATAAATCCGGCCATCACGGAGGCCCTTGACAACCTTGGCGTTTCTCTGGCAAAAAAGGGGGATCTGGACGGCGCGATCAGGAGCTTCCGGCAGGCCCTGGCAATCGACCCGAATCTAGCGGAAGCACATGACAACCTGGGTGTTGTCATGGCGCAGAAGAGTGCCTCCGGACAGGGGAATCTCAAAATGCCGTAGGGACTTCGGATGGCTTGCATCCCTGCGGCCGACTGTTTTCCTCTCGGAACGTTATCTAGGATTATTCGTATCGCCTGGAGCACCTTCAGCTTCTTTCGTATCCGGCTTTTGTTACTTTGCGCCTTTGCGCCTTTGCGCCGGGGTTTAAGCTTTTAAGAGGTCTTCGAGCATGGCAACTATTGAAACAACCGGTCTCACCCGAAGCTACGGCGATATCTGCGCCCTCAAACCGATCGACCTTTCCGTCCCGGAAGGGGAGTGGCTCTCGGTCATGGGGCACTCCGGATCCGGCAAGAGCACCCTGATGAACCTGGTGGGCGGCCTGGACCGCCCCTCAGCCGGATCGCTCAAGGTCGGCGGGGAGGACCTGCTCGCCCTCTCCGAGGACGGACTGGCCCGCTTCCGCCGGGAGTACGTGGGGATCATCTTCCAGCAGCACCACCTGGTACCCTACCTGAGCTCCCTGGAAAACGTCATGCTCGCCCAGTACTTCCACTCCGTCCCCGACGAGGCGGAGGCGAGGAGCGCCCTGGAGCGGGTGGGGCTCGGCCACCGCCTGAAAAACCGCCCCGGCGAACTTTCCGGCGGCGAACAGCAGCGGGTCTGCATCGCACGCGCCATCATCAACAGCCCGAAGCTGCTGCTGGGAGACGAGCCGACCGGAAACCTGGACTCCAAGAGCACGGTCATGGTCATGGAACTGCTCAGGGAACTGCGCGCCGAAGAAAAGTTCACGGTCATCATGGTGACGCACAACGAGGACGTGGCGGCCTGGGGCGACCGGACCATCTACCTGAGCGACGGGGTGCTCGTACGCGAAGAGCGCCTGGGTATCTCGTGATGCTGCTGAAACTACTCCCCCATTTTCTGAGCTGGGCCGGGATCGTGCTGGTCCTCTTGCGGGCCTTCCCCGCGCGGCGGCCGGTTTGCGCCGCCCTGGGGAGCGCCGGGTTCGCCGCCGGCGTCGCCGCCGTCTGCTTCCTGCTGCGCGCTTTTCCCGGGGACCTCGCTTTCGGGATCTTCAGGGGGATGATGGGGGGAAGCCTGCTGCTGCTCTGGTTCGTCTCCGTCGTCGCGGTCTACCGGAGCACGACCCGGGACTTTGCCGCGCCGCGGGGCGGAGGGGTCACCGACGGGCCCGCCTTCGCCGGGGCGTGCAGCATCGCCGCCGGCGTGCTGGCGGGGGCGGTCTGCGCCTGCCGGGTTTCCGGGGGCGGCCCCGGATCGCTCCCGTTCCTGCTGCTGGTCCCGGCGGCGGCCGCGCTCGCTTTCGCCCTGCTCCCCCTGGAAGCGCGGCTCCCCGGGTCGCTCACCCTGAGCAGGACGGCCCTGGTGGCGCCCGTGGTGGCGCTGCTCCTGTTCAGTTCCTCGTCGCTGCTGCGCCTCGACCTTTTCGCGCCGCTCTCCATGAAGGTCATGAAGTTTGCCCATGACTTCGTGCACCAGTTCATGGAGTCGATGCTGTTTCCGGACCATTTCTTCATCAGGAGCTACCTGTGGGGCTACATCGGCCTGCTGTTCGGCGAGGGGGTCGGTTTCTGGGGCGCCCTGGTCATCTGGTTCACGCCGGTGGCCCTGGTCCTCCTCGCCCTGCAGCTGGAACGGCTCCCGTCGGTCGCGCACATCAGGCAGGGGGCGCGGCGCAGGAAGCTGCTGGCGACCGCCCTCGGGGAGCGGCGCCGCCGCCTGGTCATCCCCCTGCTCTCCCTGGCCGTTTTCGGCGGGGCTGCCTACCAGAGCCGGTACCCGAGCGTGGAATACTGGGACCCCAAGCCGCTGGCGGTGGCGGCGACACCGGCCGGAGAGATCGTCATCCCGAAGAAGGGGGACGTCGACCTGCAGGACGGCAGGCTGCACAAGTACCTGTACAAGCAGGGCGCCAAGGAGGCGCGCTTCTTCGTGCTGATGGGGCCGTCCGGGCACTTCACCGTCGACCTGGACGCCTGCGCCATCTGCAAGCCGGACGGCTACGGCCAGGCCGAGGGAACGGTCATCTGCTACTACTGCAAAACGCTCATCCCCCTGGAAACCGTCGGCAGGGCGGGGGGGTGCAACCCCGTCCCGATCAACTTCACCGAAAAGGAGGACGGAATCCATCTCGATGCCCTGGCCCTGATCAACGAGTGGGGCAACACGGTCCAAACCACGACCAAGGTCAAGGAGGGGGGGAAATGAAACGACTGCTGCGCCCGGCGCTGCTGCTTTTCACCTCGCGGTTCACCCCTCCCGTCGTCGTGGGAATCTTCCTGCTGGCCTACATCGGGATCGCATTCTTCACCGAGGACGCCCTGATCGCGCTGATGGAGCTGACCCGTCACAGCGCCGTACTGGTCGGGCTGCTGGCGCTGCTCCCCTTGAACGCCCTGGGGCGGGTGGCGACCGAACTGCGCGCCGTCCTCGCCAGGCGCCGGGCCCTCTCCGGGAGCGGGGAGCCCTGCGCCGAGCTGTTCGACGAGCGGGTGGAGCTTTCCGGCTCCTGCGATTTCGACGACCTGAAGCAGAGGTTCGCCGGGCTCGGCTACCGGACCCGGCAGGCGGAGGGGAGCCTCGGCGCCTGGCGGGGGATCAGCGGTTCGCCCGCCCGGCTGATCCTGCTCGCCGGCAGCTTCTGCCTCTTCCTCGGCATCCTCATCAGCCTGACGGCCCGCAATTCCTCCCGCGGCGCCCTGATCGAGGGCGAGCCCCTGCCGGCCCCCTCCGGAAACGGCGGCGTCGTCGAGCGGATACGGCTGGCGGAGGCCCCGGGGCTGATCCTCTCCAAGAGCCTGGAGATGCGGGTCGCCCCCCTGGGGCGCAGCGCCGGGGCAACCTACGGCATCTATCCGCCGGGACGCCACCAGGGGGCCTACGTCTACCCGCGCTACCTCGGGATCGCCGCCTACCTGCAGTTCAGCGCGCCCGATCTGCCGCAGGGGTACCAGACCCACACCGTGCTCAACATATATCCTCCGGGCAAGGACGCCGCGCTGGAGGTTCCGAATTCCCCCTACCGGTTTGTCGTCAGCATGCCGGAGCCCGCTGACGGGAGCGACCCGTATGCGACCGGGCGCATGGGCATACAGTTCAAGCTCTTCAAGGGGAAGGACGCCCTCTTCTCCGGCAGCGTGCCTGCTGGGGGGGAGCTGGTCCGGGACGGCTACCGCGTCGCGTTCCCCGATCTGCGGCGCATGGTGATCACCGACTTCATCGAGGATTACGGCGTGCAGTTCATCTGGGCGGCGGGGGGGCTGTATTGCCTCGCCCTGCTGGCCTGGCTGCCGGCGCTCTGCCTGCGCCGCCGGGAGGTGCTCTTCGTCAGGAGGGAGCCGGGGCTGATCCTGGCCTGTTCCCGGTCGGAAGGACAGGGGATGGCCCACGGAGGGATCTTCAACGAGGCTCTGGACCTGATGGAATCTCGAAATCCTTGAATCGTTTCAAGGCACATCACACGCAGCATTGAGAGGAACCGTTATGACAAAACCATCAACTGTACTATTAAGTTTGGCAGCGGTCATGCTTTTAAGCCAGATGGTGCCGGCCGAGCGCGCCGCCGCCTATGATCCCGATTGCTCGAAAGCGTGCGCAGCTGCGGCGAATGACTGCAGCGCAAAAGCCAAGGACTCTCCTAACGAGATAGACAGGACGCTCTGCATAGATGAGATGGCCGACTGCGAGAGAAGGTGTGAAGAGGATTACCGCTCCGACCTGGAGCAAAAAAATAAGGAAAAAGAGCAAGCTGTGCAGGACCAGAAGGCCACCTGGGATGCCCAGGGGCTCACTCCGGAGCAGCAGCAGGCGGAAAGGCTCAGACAGCAGGAACAGGAGGACGAGAAGGCGCACGAAGAGAGTGATGTGCGGCACCAGCAGGAGAGAGATCAGCTGGAAAAGGCGCGCCAGGAAAGGGAACCGCAGGAAAGGGGACAGCAAGGGCAGTAGCGGCCCGGGGGGGGCAGGAGGGTTCCGGCTGACGGAGCTAACCTTGCTGCGACGCGTGCCGAAGGCCCGCCGCCGGGGGCCGATGTGAGGCGGGGAATTGCCGTTGCTTCCGAGATTGGCAACGCAATGGCAGCGGGGACATTATTGGACCACAAGCTAATAAGGAGGAGAATATAATGGGAATGGTGCAACGTTTCACGGCCGCTGCAAGTTTTTGTTTGGTACTGACCTGTCTTTTTTTGACACTGGGTTGCAGCTCGCCGGCAGCAAAGTTCGTCGGGAAATGGTATGACAGGCAACACGGTGTGGTGCTGGAGATTCGTGACGACAAGACCTGCGTCAAGAGTATTCCAGGGTACAGCGGGGCCGCCAAGTGGGAGCTCGTTGACGACAACAACATTAAAATTACCTATGCGGTGAAAGGTTCGTCCGATTCGGAAACCGCCACCCTGAAGGGTGACACCCTCAATTTCGAGGGGCTCGTTATGAAAAGATAGCACGGCCCGGGTGCCGTGTGCCACCTGCCGATGCTAGGGGATGATCTGGCCCCGGGGCGGGTCGGTGCGGGGTCGCGCCGCCCGGCCGGGCGGTGGGCCGGCGTTTCCCCGCGCCGGACGGGACCTCCGGTACGGGAGACCTGAACATGAAAATGCTGTTTGTGGCCGGGCGAGAGCCCTCCTATGTCAGAAACGCCATGCTGCTGAAGTGCCTGCGACGGATCGGGGTGGAGGTCCTCGACTGCTCGGACTCCTCGGCAAGCTATCCCGCCCGTTTCCTGGCCGTCCTGCGGAAATTCATCTCCCGGAGAAACGGGGATTTCGACTGCGTCCTGGTCGGCTTTTTCGGCCAGCCGCTGGTCCCGGTGATCAGGCTCTTCACCAAAAAGCCGATCATCCTCGACGCCTTTCTGTCCGCCTATGACACGATGTGCTTCGACAGGAGGGTCTTCAAGCCGGGCTCCCTGGCGGGCAGGTTCTTCCGGTGGCTCGACAGGTATTCCTGCCAGAAGTCCAGCATCGTTTTGTTGGACACCAACGAGCACATCGCCTACTTCACCAAAACCTTCGGTATTCCCCTCGTCAAGTTCCACAGGGTGCTGGTCGGGGCAGACGAGTCCGTCTTTTTCCCGCGCCCGGTGGACCGCACGGGCGGCAAGTTCCGCGTCTTCTATTACTGCTCTTTTTTGCCGCTGCATGGCACCGAATACGTCATTCAGGCTGCCGCCGCCTTGCGATGGGAGACGGAGATCGAGTTCCATATTGTCGGTCGCGGGCGCGAGCGCGAAAGGATCGCAACGCTAGTCAAGGAGGTCTGTGCGGACAACGTTCGATTCACCGATTGGCTTCCTTTCGAGGACCTTCCGAGCGAGATCGCCCAGTCGGATGTTTGCCTTGGCGGGCACTTCTCTGACATTGATAAGGCCAAGCGGGTGGTCGCCGGCAAGACCTTCCAGTTTCTCGCCATGAAGAAGCCGGTGATTGTGGGGGACTGTCCGGGAAACCGGGAACTGCTGACGGACCGGCATGACTCTTTGTTCGTCAGGATGGCGGATGGGGCGGCTCTGGCCGGGGCGATACTGGAGCTGAAAAAGAGCCCCGGACTGCGGGAGCGCATAGCGGAAGAGGGGTACCGCACCTTCGTGCGGCGCTGCAGCACGGACGCGATCGCCGCCGTGCTGCAGGGGGTGCTGAACGCGGCAACCCCAGGGGGAGCAGGCGGTCGCGGCTAGAACCCGGTGTCGACCGCGTATCGTTTCTTGATCTTGAGGAAACGGCTTTCGAACAGACGGTAGCTCAGATGGGAGACCAGGAAGCTCAGAAGGACAATCGCAGCCACCCAACCCCACCCGAAATTGCCCGCCCCAACGCTCGCGGCGGCCGCCATGACCAGATTGACGGCCAGCATGTGGTACATGTACATGCCGTAGCTCACCTTGCCGCACCCCTTCACGGACGCATGCGACAACACCCGCGACAGCATGTGCTCGGCGTTGGTCGACAGGCAGGCAACTGCCAGGGCCATGGCGACCACAAGGGGCCATTTGGTCGTCAGGTCGAGGCTGAATAGCAGGAAGCAGCCTGCCATTGCGACGAGGGACAGGTTGATGACCCTTTTCCTGGGGGTGTAAAGAACTTTGTGTAAATGGCTTCTGTTAGGCCTTTGGTACTCTGTCTTCAAAGAGGATGGCGAAGCGGCACATAGCCGCTTTCCAGTTTATGATCGGCTTCTTCCATTTCTTCGT
>Ga0316217_10000068_pt1 | contig 150156 bp, 234 predicted proteins | sample 1anoAmetaG_FD_203633 | JGI IMG/M metagenome (GOLD analysis project Ga0316217, IMG submission 203633) | Freshwater microbial communities from Trout Bog Lake, Wisconsin, USA - 1anoA | ecosystem: Environmental > Aquatic > Freshwater > Lake > Hypolimnion/Profundal zone | place: USA: Wisconsin... | reverse complement strand
ACTTACAGTAGTATCTGGAGGATCTTTAACTATAACCTCAGGATCTAAGTATTGGTTAGCTTTCTTAACTGATGATAATGGATATACTCTTGATGCAACAATTACTAGTGGTGGAACTTCTACATACATGTCTAAAACCTATGCTAGTGGTTTTCCTACAACTTTCACTTATACTGCAGGTAATAACTTTACAACTGGGTATTCAATGTATGGAACTTTAACTGTTTCAATAACTCCAGACAATACACCACCAGTTACAACTTTTGTATTACCATCTTCATCAACTATAACAAGTATTCCTGTTACAACTTTTAGTGCTACAGATATAGGAGGTTCTGGAGTAGTTGGATATTGTACTACTACAACTAATAATAGTTTAGGGTGTGCAGGACAATGGTTAGGTACAGCACCCACAACCGTTACAGGTGTAAGTGGTAGTAATACCTTCTATGGTTGGACCATTGACGCAGCCAATAATATTAGTTCTTCTGTATTACAGACTATAACAGTAACAACCTCATCTATCAATGGAGTGTGTGGTATTGCTGCAAATGGAACTACATCAACAATTCCTACTGTCAACCTCTGTGGTGATGGTTCTACACCATTAGTAACTCTCAATGGATCCACTTACAGTTGGACTTGTTTAGGTTCTGGTGGTGGGTCTAATGCTAATTGCACTTCTACATATCAAGCATCAATTATTAATCCTATGGCTAGGATTAATGCTGGAATAGGAAAAATAACTGGAACATTAAGATAAGGAGGTAACATGATGAAAAGTTTATATTTCGGGTTACTTTTTTTGCTGCTCTCGATGCCTGCTCTCGCAGCTCAAACTTTCACTGTGACTAACTCAGGCACTGCCAATTTAACCATAGGGACCTCAAATGTAACTGGCACTAATGCATCTGATTTTAGTGTATCCGGTGGTACTTGTACTAATGGAACTGTAGTTACTTCTGGGAATACTTGTACGTCAATAGTTACTTTTGCCCCATCTGCTACAGGTTCTAGAAATGCAACTTTAAATGTCCCCTCCAATGCAGCTACGGTTACGTCAACACTGACTGGAACTGGAGTTGCTAGTGGTTCTCCAACAGTAGGATTAAGTGCATCTACATTAACATATGCATCTACCTCAGATGGGACTACGACTGCTGCTCAAAGTGTTACTGTGACAAATAGTGGTACTACCAATCTTATAGTAGGCACTTTGACGTTAACTGGAACAAACGCATCTGACTTTACAAAAACCGTAGATACTTGCTCAGGTCAGACTGTTTTTCCTGCCAATACTTGTACCATAAGTGCCACAATGACTCCTTCAATAGTGGGTGCTGAAACTGCAACAATTAATATTCCGTCTAATGCTACCACTGCTACCATCACATTAAACGGAACTGGAGCAGCGGCAGGTGGTACTACGTATCTCGCTATGAATGGAACTTCCTACACAACAACTGGAGCAGTTCCAGTAGGTGCTACTGCTGATAATGGTAATGATACTGCCTTTGTAGGTAATAAAGTAACAATTGGAGGTGTTAACAAAACTGTATCTGCTATAGCAATTAATATAGATGCGTCTGTATCTGCATCCAATATCCTAGCAGGTATCTATACTGATAATGCTGGGGTTCCAGGGACTTTAGTCGTAGGTACCACTATTACTGCTGAAAACGTATTTACCGGCTGGGCTGTATTGCCAGTTACATCTACTGTGCTAACAGCAAACACAACATATTGGGTCATATTTACAGATAATGCATTTAATCTAGGGATCGCTAGCACCACTACTGGTGGTACTATGATGTGGGCCATAGATTCAGGATTTCCTGCCTCTACTATGCCTACATCAGTACCTACAGAATCAGGTACTGGTACTACTTTATATTCTATGTATTTAACACTAAACTAGAGGTTAGCTTATGCGATCATGGACATTTGTACTCCTATTTTTAATCATCTTCATTAACCAAGCCGCAGCCGCAGTAGTACCCTCATTAGCTACAATCAGCAACACAATAACTACTCAGGGCACAACCTATATTCAAGTTGCACCTACAGTTACAAATGGTGCTACAGGTATTACGTGGACTAAAGAATTTGGTCCTGATGATATGACTGTAGACCCAAATACAGGAACAATGACTTGGATTATACCAAGCACATTACCAAGTGAGGCTTTCCATGTAGGGGTTAAGGCCACAAATACTGCAGGTAATTCTTACACAACATGGGTTCTTAAAGTAGGTTCGGGAAAATTTGTTTATGTAAATGGAACTACAGGTAGTGATACAACTGGTACTGGTACTGTTTTACTGCCTTATCAGACCGTAAGTAAAGGAAATGGAAGTGCTGCCTCTGGTGATGCAATAATAGTTCAATCTGGTACCTATACTAGTACCTCGAATATGATGGTGTGCACTAATGGTCAGGGGACTTGCCCACCAAATGGTAGTGGTAATCCTACTACAGCTCTACAAAGAGTATCTTCTACTGCTTATGCACTTAATTCCTATATAACGTGGTCTACCAATTCTACTACCTGGAAATGCACTACAGCAGGTACAACCGCAGCTACAGCCCCTAGTATATCAGGAATTACTATTGGTGGTACTGTAACGGATGGAACTGTAGTGTGGACTCAGGTATCTTTTCCTCAGGTGTACACCACTATAATGTCTGAGCAGCCTGGAGGAGCTATTTTAGATGGACAGGATATCTATCCTCAACCAATTAATATGCATGGGTCATATATATCTAGATATACTGGGGATGCATTAGGCCCCACAGTCAATTATATTGCGATCAAAGGGTTTATGCTTGCTCATGGTCATAGTGATACCACTAATGGTACCTCTAATGGTTCAGTAGTTTTTATTACTCATTGTGACCACATTAAGTTAATTGATAATGGAGCATATGATCAAGAAGTTAATGATTCTGGTGCAATTCTAAATTTTAATAAAAGTGGTTATGTCTTGGCTGAAGGGAACTATGCTTATGGTAATGGGCGAGAGTGCATAACTGAGTATCTCAGTGATAATGTAGTAACTCGCAGAAATGTATGTAGACTAGATCGAGCTAACTATGCTGATCCTTTTGGTGCTATAGTTAACTATGGTAATGCCTATGCAGTAAGTTCAAATAATATTGTATTGGACATAGATCAATGGGGGCATTATGGGTACCAATATGTAGCTGGCGACTTTAATGACTCAATTGGTGGGTTAAGAGGTAATAGCTGGCCAGCGAACAGTGTTCAGGTTTTTAGCCATAATGAAATATTGTTGAACACTTATGGTACGCTTACTAGTACTGTAACCCAAGATGAAGTCGGGGGTACTGGCAGCGATCCTTCAATTATGGATAATAGCATAACATGGGATGTAAAGGCTATACCTGGATATAGTTCTGTTGGAGATGATGCTCCAATGGGAACGGTTACTGCTTCTGGTAATACTGAGTTAGATCATATGACTATAGGAGAATTATCCTCTCCTTTAAATTTAGTGTATACTTCCTATTTTAATGGTTGGGCTGATACTCAGTCAACTACTAACTCTATAATATACGGTGTTTCAGATTATAACCTGCCAAACCAAGGTCCACTATTTTATGGTTGGGAGAATGTGGATCATAATAATATATTCAATACAGGCACTATAAATTTCAACTCCTCAACTGTAACCAATACCATTGCAGCTGATCCTACAGCAAGTACTGGAGCTGCTGCGAATTGTTTAAAATACATAACAAGGATTGAGCCAGGATGCGCTCTACAAACTGCAGGTATTGCGGTATCACAAACTGCTAGCGGATCAGTATCTTTAGGAACAACCACTAGCGTGGGCGCAACAGTGGTGACTATGCGAGGTAAGTCTGGCACCATGTGGGGTGATGCAAATTATGATACAGACAACGGATATCCTATGTGGCCGTTCCCACACGAGGATTTAATAAAATCTAAAATGCAGAGCTACAGTTTTGCAGATTCTGAAGCCACTAATACTTGGGTATCTGGGCCTTCTGGGACTGGATATATTCCGGCTGGTGTGCATGTATCTGGAACTGTATCTGGAAATAGAGGTTTTGCATCTTCAACTGCAAATCAATTGAATGGCTTACCTGTTACACTTACTTCTTATATCTGGGAGTACCTTGGAAATCAAATGCCTACCAGTATTTACGGAATTACTACCGTTAATGCTGCTTGTGGGTCAGCAAACCTTCAATACTTTAGTACATTAACTTCAGGAAGTGCTGGTCTTTGTTCACCAGGAACAGTTAGTACATTCGTACTTAATACTAGTAGTACTGGATGGACATGGGGTTGCAGCAGTACTAGTGGAACTAGTACTACAGCTACAGCTTGCTCTGCCACCCTAGATGCCACACCACCTGTGATTACATCATTTACCCTACCATCAACATCAGCTACAACATCAGCTGCTATTTCAACACTAACGGCTACAGATGCAGGTGGTTCTGGCGTAGCAAGTTATTGTGTATCAACCACTAATAACAACTCCAGTTGTACCTGGACTTCAACTGCACCTACCACTACTACTCTCGGTGGAAACGGTTATCAGACAGTCTATGCCTGGGCTAAGGATGTGGCTGGTAACATATCTAATGGTGTAGAAGCTTCAACTAAAGTTACAAATACAACTGTTAATGCAGGATACACAACAGCAGGTACTAGTAATGATGGAGCTGGAGACGTTCCATATATGCTTGCTACTCAAGTAACATTACCTGCAGGTACCTTACAAAGTATATCGTTAAATGTAGCTTCAGTAGGAGGTTCAATATATCTGGGTATATATCATGATGTGCCAGTTAATGGTTCTGTGGCTGCGCATCCAGGAGCTTGGATTGCCACTAGTACAGCGGCCGTATCTGCCACAACTGCGGGTTGGGTAACTGGAAATGTAACTCCAACTGTTTTGACTGCAGGTACTTATTGGCTAGCTTTTACGCCCAATAATGCAAGTATGGCACCATCAACTGGTGCGGGTGTAATGGAATTTATGTCTTTTACTTATAGTGCTACACTACCAACTACATTTACTTATACTTCAGCCAATAGTGAGGCCTATGGTTTATCAATGTATGCAACGTTGACAACCACCTTGTCAACGGACACTACACCACCAGTTACTACTTTTGTACTACCATCTTCATCAGCTACAACTAGTATACCAATTACGACTTTTAGTGCAACAGATACAGGAGGTTCTGGAGTTGTTGGATATTGTACTACCACAACCAGCAGTAGTTCAGGATGTACAGGTCAGTGGTTAGCTACATCACCAACAACCGTAACAGGAGTGAGCGGTTCCAATACTTTCTATGGCTGGGCAATTGATGCAGCTAATAATATTAGTTCTCCAATAACACAAACTACAACTGTATCTTTAACTCCAGTTAATGCATCGTGTAGTACTGCTGCTGGTCAAACCACATCGACAACTCCTACAACTAATTTATGTGGAGATGGATCATTACCTACAGTTACAGGACCAGTTAGTAATTTATACAGTTGGACTTGTTTAGGCATAAGTGGAGGTAATAATGCATCATGTACTTCAATTTACCAAGCAGTAGTTACAACTCCAGGTTCATGCGGAACTGCTAATGGTCAATCATTTACTACATTAACAAGTGGAAATTCTAATCTATGTTCAGTTGGAACTTTAGCTAATTTTGCAGGAACTGGTCCTTGGTCATGGAATTGTAATAGTACTAATGGTGGAAGTAATGCTTCATGTGGAGCATCATTAACACAATCTTTAGGCATAATTTTATATGGAACATCTACTGGTATAATTACTGGAGTTATCAAATAAATTAAAAGAACAAATAATAAAGTAACAATAAAGGAGAATTAAGAAATGTCTGTTAACTTTGATAAAGCAATACCTGTAATATTAAATCATGAAGGAGGTTATGTAAATAATCCTAATGACCCAGGTGGTGAAACTAATTATGGTATTTGTAAAAGATCATATCCTAATGTAGATATTAAAAACTTAACTAAAGAAGGAGCTATTGAAATATATCATAGAGATTTTTGGTTAGCTATTTATGATAGAATAATTGAATCATTAATAGCAACTAAGACATTTGATATGGGTGTAAATATGGGTACCGTAACGACTCATAAGATAGTACAGAGAGCAGCAGGAGTTTCAGACGATGGGGTATTCGGAGAAGGAACTTTGGCAGCAGTAAACGGTATTGAGTTAGCCACATTACTAGATAAAATAAAGAGTGAGCAGTCACAACATTATTTGAACTTAATTGAGAGAAATCCTAAGTTAGAAGTATTCAAAAATAATTGGTTATCAAGAGCAGACTGGCCTAAGAATGATACATATATAGCATAAAGTTAAAGGATAATTTATGAAAAATAAAACATTTATGACTAAGATATCAGCTAATATTTATGCATGGTTAGCAAAAAGAAATGGTTATGATGTAGAAATAAAAGAAGGTAATTTAATTGAATTGGGATATTCATATGAAGTTATTTTAACTAAAAAAGATAAATAAAAAGGAGATATTGAATAATGAAAAGAATGATTTTAATTATAAGTATGATATTGTTATATAAGAATAGTTATGCATGTAGTGATATTAATAAAGTATATCCTCAACAGTCAGGAGCGTATACGACAGATCTAGTTTATAGATGTTCAAATACAGGTGAACCCAGTATAGAAAAACATTATTGGATATGCCGAGACACATTAGAAGAAGGTTATGATGAATTAAATCATTATGAACCTTTATGCCCAGGTAGTAAAAGTGAATATGATAGATTAAAAGAGAAGAAAGAAGACCAAGATTTAATAGAATGGTCTCAAAATAATAAAAATGAGATTGAAATTGTTATTCATGATCATCATAATGGATGGAATGGAGATTAAATAAAATGAAAGCATGGTTCTTAAAAGCTAATGATAATAAATAAAAAGGAATCTTTAAAATGAATTACCAAAGAATATATGATCAATTAATTGAATATCGTAGAATTCATGTTATAAGTAAATCTAACTGCTATGTAGAAAAAACATCATATTATTCCAAGGTGTTTGGATGGTAATAATTCAAAATCTAATTTAATAAATTTAACAGCTAGAGAACATTTTATAGTTCATCAATTATTAGCTAAAATTCATAGAGGAAATAGAAGTTTATGTATTGCAGCATTTATGATGTCTAATTTTAAAATATATGGAAGTAAGAAATATGCTTGGTTGAAAGAAAATCTTAATAAAATTCCAGTATCAGAAGAAACTAGGGTAAAAATATCAGTCACTCAAATTAATAGATCACCAGAAGAAGAGAAAAAAGAAATACAACGAAAACGACTAGAAACAAGGAAGAAAAATAAGATATTAAAGCTTAATTAGTTAATATATGGAGATAAAAATAAGATGATTAAAGTATGGTTTTTAAAGGCATCAGATCAGGCTTGGGAAGTTGCAATTGAAGCGGCTACAGGACCTCATTGCCATATGGAAATACAATTCAGTGATCAATTATTCTATTCATCAACTAATGATTTAGGCCCTAGATTTACAACATTAAATAATTTATTTGATACTGATATTAATAAATGGGATATAATAGATATACCAACAACTGTAGATGATGAAAAAATAGTTAGAAGCTTAGCTGAAATGATAACTAAAGGTTTAGATAAAGATAAACCTGTTTATGGTATTAATCATATTATATTAGATTTCTTACCCATACCTTTATCATTCAATACTCCTAATGATTGGATATGTAGTCAATTATGTGTGTATATATGCCAGTCCATTGGACTTTTTATGGGATTTATACCTCAGCAAATTAGTCCTCATGAAGCTTATGAAATATTAAATAAAGAATTACCTATATGGCAAACATTAAGATTTCAAGAGGTATCATAGATATGAATATTACAATTAAGATAATGTTAATTATTATAGGATTATCAATACAAAGTTGTGTACCTAATGTACCAAATGAATGTAAAGGATTACAAGATTATTTAATTAAAGATAATAATTGTGTTAGTGGGTATAGTATACCCTATCCAAATAATAAACCAACTTGTTTAACTAATAATGATTTAAAAGAATTTAAACAGAGATGTCCTAATTTATAGGATATTAAATTAAAAAGGAGAATAAAAAGAAAATGAAAAGATTATTATGTATTACAATGTTAGTAGCTAGTTTATTTACAATTAATGGTTGTGCAGGTATTAGTACAACACCAGGCACTTCAACAGCTATTACCGATTCAGAAAATGCAGCAACACAAACCTTGTATGCAATAGGTACTGCATTACAAGCAACACCTGGTATTGTAGATGCTTTATACAATGCAGGTAAAATAACTAAAAGTGATTATAATAATATAACTACTATTTATAATCAAGCATTAGGAGCTTATAATTTAGCTGAAGCAGCATTGAAAGATGCTATCAATGCAGGTCAAGACCCAAGTACAGTTGTAAATTATACAAATGCTATAACTACATTTTTAAGTGATAAAACAATGTTAGACAATTTAGTAATGGCTTTCAATGGTCAACCCATTGGAACAGTAAGTTCAGGGAGGAAATAATAAAATGACACCAGAAGAAATTATAGCTATTATCAATTTAGTTGCAACATTAGAACCAACAACTGCAACCTTAATTAATAACTTAGTCACTTCATTCAATTCAAGTAGTTTAACAATTGAAGATAAGTTAAAACAATTAGACGCATTAACAGCGTCATTAAAACAAATAACACCCAAAGCTTAAGATTAAAAAAATATAATAGATAAAGTAATAAGAAAAATATAATCAAGTAATAAATATAATAGATTAAGTAGGAGATATTTATATGAGTGAGTCAAAAGTAATTCAATTCGGTTTATTAAGTTTGTTTATTGGTGAGTTTATAGCCATGTCATGTGGGTTAAGCATCGTTCCCAAAGACCCAGAAGTAAAGCAATATTTTTATTCATTACATGCTGTATTTTTAACCATATTGTCAGTCCCTTCACTAGCTGCATTGGTTCAAAATGATAATAAAGGAGTTGTTAATACTAATGTAGTTGATGATAGCCCAGTTAAAAGTGTAGGAAATATAGAACCAAGTCATGACAAAGACACTAATGAGAAGGGTTCAACAGTAAAGGAAGGTGAAGATAAATAATAAATTTTGTAGATGGATTCATAGAGATTATCATAAGTGTAATGATAGATAATAAGTTATTATAGATGGATTCATAGTGGTGATGATAGCATTTAATAAGAATTCATAGGCATTTAGATGGATTCATAGTGGTAATGATAGTGGTAATGATAGGCATTTAGATGGATTCATAGTGGTAATAGTTACTGTTATGGTAGATATTATATATTCTATTAAAACCCTATAGAATATCGTATAGATTACTGTTATCACAACTCTAGCAAGGATCTATAGATTAAATAAGTTACTAAGATTACATTTAAGAAAATAATTTACAAAACCTTTTGAGGGATAACAAAGGTATAAAAATAATTCTATATCCCTATAGGAAATCGAATAGATTTATTTAAAAAGAACTTTTTAGATCGTTGCTATAAATAAAAATGAGGACTAATGAATAATATTATAATAAAATCATTGGTCCTCATTCTTCCGTAAGAACAAAATAATAAAAGGAGTAATTTATGTGGGAGATTCCAATTAAAGAAGATAGGACTCCATTGTATCCAAAAAAAGAAAAAGAAAAAGGTTCAAGATTATCATGTCCTATTTTAAACCAATATGGACATTGTAAAAAGAGCAAGGAATGCGAGGGTTGTAATAAACAATAAACTTATAAAGGGAGATTAAATAAAATGAAATTGATTCTTAAAGAAGCTACAGATATTGAACAAATTGAGTTTGAATTAAACAATATTAAAGACATTATGAGAGGAAAGATTGTTGAACCTAGAGAAAGAATTAGAGTTGATAATCCTCAAACTTGTGATACAGTTAGTGAATATTTGAATTTATTAGATGAAACCACTGCTCTAGAAGCTGGAGTTATGATTGCAGGTGGTTTAATTGGATATGCAATGGGGACAATATTCAAAAATCGTTATTCTAAAGCTGGTAAAGCTTGTGGAGGCATGAGTGGAAGAGAAGGAAAAGAATGTAGAAAGAAGTTTAGAATTGATGCACTTAAAGCAGAAGCTATATTTTTAAAGAATTCGATTGGTAAATGCCGTAATGATATTAATCCTCAATCATGTAAACAAAAAATACAAAATAGAATTTTAGTATTAACCAAACAAATTAAAAATGTTAAAAAACCACCAACCGCATTATTTTACATATAAATTTTCAATTCATATTAACTAAACAAAAAATAATTCTATTATAACCCTATAGAAAAACGTATAGATTTACACAATAAATATCTTACATAATGCTTAATAATGTCTTAAGAAAGGATATTTATATTTTATACGAAAACCTATAGGGTTTAATAGATTTAAAATTATGGAGATATGTATATGAGAAAGGTTCTAATAACATTTATTTTAATATCATTAATGGGTTGTGTTCATCATGATAAACCTAAACATGATAATCAATTTGATGTTTATTCATCTGAACATATATTTAAAGATTGGAAAAATGAGGCTCATATTTTAAGATGTTTGGAACAATCATTACAAAAGGATTATGTTGAAACTGAGGATTGTAAACAATGAAAAAGATTATCTTAACCTTTATCTTAATATCATTCTATTCAACTTCAGCTATGGCTATTGAGGGATCTATCTCAACAAGTCATGAAAGAACTGTTAATGGTGATAATACATTTGTAAGTGATTTACATTTAAATCAAAAGATTGGTATATTCAACCCTTATTCAGATATACAATTTGAATATGGTAAAAATGTTGTCAATCATAAAATGGGTGTAGAGACTGAAATATACCCAAATTTAAAGTTAGATGTGGGAGCAGAATTCGATGCTAATTATTCTCTTGCTTATACCAACGCTAAAATTATTTATAATTTTTCTACTGATTCGGTTAAGAAATAGATTGAGATAGAACCGATCTATAATGGTAATAATTGATAATTCTATGTCATTTCCTATAGGGTTTCATAGAATTATTTTATTCGTTTTATAAATATTTAAGTTAAGACATCTTAGAACTAATTTTTATGTCTATAATAACCCTATATAAAAACGAATAAAATCGAATAGATTTTTCATAAAGGAGTTATTTGTATGAAAGGTACAAGGGTATATCTAAATGAAGACAATGAATTATTGTTAAAAGAAGGTGAATATGGACAGGGTATTAGTGGAGTATGGTTATGTAGACCCTTCAAATTTTATACTGGATCGTTATTAAGACATGATATTATAGAACATGAAGATGGTACAATAACTGTAAGTCCATCTATATTAATTCAATATAGTAATGAAAGATGGCATGGATATTTAATAAAAGGTATATGGACAGAGTGTATATAAAGGAGATTTAAAATGACAATTAGAAAATATGGATGGCGTCCTTCACTCCCAGACTTTAGAGATCATAAATTTACTAGATTGGTTGCACCTGTTAAACTTCCAGATTCAGTTGATTTACGTTTTTATATGCCACCAGTATATGATCAGGGGTCCTTAGGGTCATGTTCTGCTCAAGCTATTGCAGCAGCTATTGATTACGATATAGTTAAACAAGATGGTAAATATATTACCCCTTCAAGATTGTTTATATATTATAATGAAAGATTAATTGAAAATTCAGTTGATTCAGATAATGGTTCAACAATAAGAGATGGTATTAATGCTATTTCAAAATACGGTTGTTGTCATGAAAATCTATGGCCTTATAATGTAGATGTATTCACTCAACAACCATCTTTAGAATGTTATGCAGATGGAACTAATTTTATTGCAATATCATATCAAAATATTGATAATACAAATGCTAATAATATAATGTCAGCTTTAGCTCAAGGTTATCCAGTTGTGTGTGGAATTACTGTATATGATTCATTTGAAGGTGACTATACTGCACAAACTGGTATTGTTCAAATGCCCAGTTTAAATGAAAATTGTTTAGGAGGTCACTCACAACTTATCGTGGGTTATGACACTCTATCACAAATGTTTATCTCTAGAAATTCATGGGGTCCTAATTGGGGAATGGCTGGATATTCAAAAATACCTTTTGCATATTTAACGAATCCAGATCTTGCAGCAGATTTTTGGGTAATTTCAAAAATATTATAATTGGAGATCACATATAATGGAACTAGACAAAAATATTCTTGAATTATCTATAAAACAAATAATGATTCAAGATGCTAATAAAAATCAGTATTTAAATTAAAGTGTTTCATTACAAGAAAGGTTAAAATTCAAAGAATGGATTAAATCTTTAACATATGAACAATCTATGTCTTTATATTTTGATAATAAATTCATTAATATAAATGAACAATATGCACAAGAATTAAAACAAAAATTAATATCAGATCATATACAAAAAATAATACAATATGGAGCAGCATTTTATTTAGGTGGATTAGTAGGTGGAGTTAGTGGTGCATTAACTGGTGGCGCAATTGGAGCTCATTTTGGTGGAGTTGGGATGGGTCCTGGAATAATGATAGGTGGTTTAGCAGGAACACAAATTGTAAGAATAGTTAGTTTAGCATTGGTTTATAAATATAGAAAAGATCGTAAACCATGTGTTATTAAATGTAGAACACTTGAAAATAATCAAATTAGAACAAAGAAATCTAAAAAAATGTGTTTAGCTCAATGTAATATAAATTCTATTAATGAAGTTATAAGATATTTACAGTCAGAAGGCCCAAAATGTCATAGTACAAAGAAACCTGAAAAATGTACAAAACATATTGCATCATTTATAAAACAATACGAAGGAAAAAGATTAAAATATATTAAACAACTTAAAAAAGCTCAATCAATGAAATAATTTATATTGGAGACTTACAAATGGAATTAAATAAAAGAGATCTAGAAATAACACTTAAACAACAATTAATAGATGAATCATATAACAATAATTATCTTAAAGAAAATGTATCTAGAGATGAAAGAAAAATATTCAGAGAATGGATAAAGAGTTTAACATATAAACAAACTATATCATTATTCTTTGAATCTAATCTTAATATCTCTGATAAGAAGGTAATGGTGTATGAGGATGAGTTAGATGATAGTCTATCTAAAAAATTAACTGATTATGATAAAGCAGAAAAAGTTAGAGATCAATATAAAAGAGAAATAGAAGCTATAGGAAAATTTGAAGAAGATCGTTTAAAGAGAGAAGCTGATATAACAGCTAGATTTAAAAAAGATCGTGAAGAGATAGAAAAAGTTAGAGATCAATATAAAAGAGAAATAGAAGCTATAGGAAAATTTGAAGAAGATCGTTTAAAGAGAGAAGCTGATATAACAGCTAGATTTAAAAAAGATCGTGAAGAGATAGAAAAAGCAGTTAAACAAAATGATGCTGAATGGGATGATCAGGTTAATGCTAAAACAGCTCAGAATAGACAAGATTTAAAAAATGCTAGTAAAAAAATAGCTAAAGGTGTAGCTATCACTATTGCTGTAGCTGCTATATTATATGCAGCATATAGAATATATAAAGCATATTTCACTAAAGCTGCTCAATATTGTAAAGGTAAAAAAGGTTATGATAAAGATCAATGTATGGAGAAATTTAAAAAGGATGCAATACAAGCTCAAATAAATAATTTAAGAAATGGTATAAATCAATGTAATAAATCTAGTAAACCTCAATTATGTAGACAAAAAATACAAGATAAAATAAATAGACTTCAAAAGAAATTATGGAATTAATACTATGATAAAAATAAAGACTCCGGAATTATTATTAGATTATATGTCTAAGAATATAGATTATGGATGGTTAGGACTAGATAATAAAATAAGAAAAAATGTTGTATTCAATGATGATATGAATAAAGAGTTTTATAATAAATATATCTTACAAAATCCTATACAAGTTTATAAGAATAAAATAGGTGTATGTTGGGGTCAAGTTGAATTTTAAAGAATTTATTTTGAATCTTGGAATATTGAATATAGAACTATTTTTTGTATACAACATGATAAATCTTCTCATACATTCTTATTATATAATGATAAAGATTCAATTTTTTATTTTGAGAATTCTTATTATAAACTTAGAGGAATTCATGGTCCATTCAAAAATGATATAGATGCTATAAACAAAATTAAACATAATATGGAATTAGATAATTCATCTAGAACTTTTAAATATAAATATTATGATAAACCTAAATATGGGATTAGTTGTACTGAATTTTATAAACATTGTGGATTTAATATTAGGATATACCTACATATATAAAGTACTAGTATAAGTCAAATTTGGAGTTAGTATTAGGAGAATAATCAATGGAGTTGTCAGATATTCATTATCCTAGTGATGTAAGAAATAATGAAAACTCAGATATTATCTCAATGCATCATCGTTGTCATCAACTTTATACATTGGCTTTGAAACATAATAATAAAGAGTTTGAAAAAAGAATAATTATGTGGCATAAAATTCTTAGTGATGAAATGATAAGAAGAGGATTTAATCATCAATCACCACTTCCTCCTAAAGTTAAACCACAATGGAAACATGAATCAATTGAATTATATTTAGAATACATTACAAAAAAGGATAAATAAAATGATTATAGGAATTGACTTTGATGGAACTTGTTGTGTACATGAATATCCAGAAATAGGAAGAGATATTGGAGCAATACCAGTATTAAAAGAATTAGTTGATAAAGAACATTTATTAATATTATGGACAATAAGACAAGGTAGAGAATTAGAAGAAGCTGTAGAATGGTTTGAAAATAATAAAATTCCTTTATATGGTATTAATAAAAATCCTATGCAAAAGACATGGAATACTAGCCCTAAATTATATTGTAAATTATTAATTGATGACATTGGTTTAGGAATTCCATTATGTAAAGGATTAACTGGTGAAAGACCATTTGTAGATTGGGGTAAAGTTAGAGAGTTATTAATAGAGAAAGGAATATTATAGGAGATATTATATAAAATGGCCAAAAAAAATATACTCGAAGATTACCTTCAATATCTAAGTGAATGTTCAGTTTGTGGACATACTAAATGTACATGTAAAATTAAAAAAGAATGTAATTGTAAAAAACCTTGTAGTCATTGTAATTGCTTAGATGAAGATGATGAAATAGAAGAGCAAATAAGTGGTGGAGTTGGGGTATCTTCAGCAGCTGGTATAGGTGGTTTTGAATCTTTTGGAAATAACAAAAAGGAAAGAGGTATTGTTAGATCATATAAAGGTTAAATATAATCATGATATCCCTATAGGTTTTCGTATAGATTTATATAAAGTTGACAAAAAAAAGACTACTAGAATAGAACTAGTAGTCTTTTGTATAAAACTCAATGTTTAACATATGGATTTTTAATCTCTATACAAAGATTTGATTTAGTTGATGCAGTATTATTATTCCCTCCATTTACGGCTATCCATGATCTAACTTATTCGCATTCAGATTTAGTTACAAAAGGTTGTGATATTAATGACCCAGAATATGTTATAACTACTAATAACCATATCATATTTAATCCTTTTATTTACCTGTCACTAATAAATATTGTATATATAAAACTGGTAAGATTATTATAACAGGTATTATTTGAATTAATGTATTGGGTAAACTTAGTGAAAGAACTAATGCTAATATTATTAACAAGACAGCTAAGATAAATAACTTCATTTGAGTATTCATAAATATTTCACCACCTCCATATAATTTTATCAAGATTATATCTATTCTTAATTAAAACATATAACTTATATAACCCATATAAAAATAAGAAAATTAATGTCCCTGGTAAGAATATAATTGAAGATATCAAATTAACATATGTGGCTCTTTTATATTCAAATACAGTACAAGCATTAATTGAAGTGAATAATATTATTAATAACCCATAAAATACTATTATCACATCTTTCATATTATAATCCTTTCACTGTAGATAATCTTACAAATTCTCCTTCAACTGTAAATTCAAATCCTTCAACTTTTATATCACTTATTTGATTATATATGTCTATATGTTTCTTATCTGTATATGCTATATGAACTGGTACAATATCATATAACCCATGTATTTTTATTAATTCTTTTAATTCTTTAACACTTATTTTTTGTTTAATGATATGTTTATTAACATCATATATTGTTATATCATTTAAGATATAAATTCTTTGTATCTTTTCTTTAACTTCATCCTCTGGGATCTTAACTTCATCTAATTTATTATCAACTTTAATTTCTCCAATACCATTTATAATACCTTGTAACCAATCTTTCTTTTTTTCTAATGTTATATATGTACAATTAGGTATTAATGTATGGTGATTTATTTTTAATTCTTCACCTATAACTTTACCTTCTTTATAGGCTAATGATTGTTTATATTCACTCATATATTATCTTTCTCCTTAATGAATTCATCAAAACTTTCAAATAAGAATACTTCTGCTTTTTGTTTTTCTATCATATAAGATATAGCTCCGGGTATAGATTCAAATGTTTCATTGAATATATATAAAATTGAATTTAAAGTAACCCACATATATTTAAAGCTAGAACCATGAGGCATTTTATGATGTACTGCTAATTTATAAAAACAATATCCAGATAAAGCTATAATAATAGAACTACTAAAATCATTATGAGAGTCTATCTTACTAATTAATTCTTTAATAGTTAATTCATCAGTATTTCTATTTACAATTATCTTTTTCATATTGTTAACCTCTTTTCACAGAATTCATTAAAATTATTGAAATAATATACTGGGTGTGAACCAGCTAATTTATGTTTTATTGCTTCTGTTGGTGTACTAAAACATATTTGGGTTATTTTAGTTGTATTTAAATTAACCCATGTGTAAGGTAAATTTAAAGTTGCCAATTCATTACATTTTTGCGTTATATTTATTAATTTGTAAAAAACACCATCAACTTTTGTTATAATTATCCCATCAACTAAAGTATTTGTGATAAGATTAACTATATCTTTAACTGATGTAACTTCAACAATATTGTCATTTAAAATAACTTTTTTCATTTTAACTCCTTTCTTTTTTCACAGTATTCGTCAAAGGTTTCAAAGAAATAAAAGTTAGCACCATCAGTGTAAAATGTTCTTAATGCCTTATCTATTGAATCAAATTCGATACTAGGTTGAGTATTAATGATTCCAGAACTAATACTGATAAATTCAAAATTTTTATTATGTCTATGTAATATATAATGTTGATTTTTATATACAGAAATTAAATATAAAGATCCCATTGGAGTTTTATTACATTTATTTATCATATCTCCTAATGTGGTTAATTCATCGTTATTTTCCTGTAATGTCTTTTTCATTTTCAATCTCCTTTTCTGGTAGTTTATCTACTAATAATGTTTGAATGATTTGATCATAACTTATTTCTTTTTTGATATATTTTCTTATTAATTCATTTTTATCATCTTTAGATAACATAATTAAATTCCTTTATAATTTTTAAGCTATAGTTTTAACATTTTCTAAATATTCATTGAAGTCTTTGAATAGATATAAATTAGCTCCCATATGAAATAATTTCTTAATTGGGTCTTCAATGTTTATATATATACAAACATTTAAATCTGCATGTAATCCTCTAGATATATTTACCCATGAATATCTAGTTCTTCCGTCTTGAGCTATTAATTTATAATGAACTCCATTATAAATTGCAATTATAAAAACATCTTTTAAACCAGTTAAAAATACTTGTTTAATCATTTCTTCTATTGATATATTATCAGCAAAGTTTTGTAATGTTTTTTTCATTTTTTATTTTCTCCATTTGAATATATCTGATAAACTCGCAACCAAAATACAGTCAATTATAAATGTTGCAAAATATAAACCATGTGGAAATAGATGATTATATTTAACTTCTAAAAATGCTAATATAACTGTAAACATTATTTACTCCTTTATATATCTCCATACTGGAGCTTGGTCTTTAAAACATAAAGAATGATTATCTTCACCTACCCATCTCCAATGAATATTACCCATTCTAAACCTTTTAAGAGGTGTTCCTTTATAATCAATTCTTTTGGCTTTCATTACCCAATCGCCATATCTATCATCTCCTTTTATTTCTACTAATATATTTTCAGGTGGTGGATCTGTTTTTGATTTTCTCCATTCATTATCCATATTACTCCTTATTTTCTAAAGGTATATTTCTAATTCTTTTTGCTAATTTATGTTTTTCAAATTCAAATTTTAAATCATTATTTCCTTGTAAATTATTAGGTCTAAAAGCATCTACTCTGATAGCTGCTAATTCCCTCATTTTTTTCATACCTTCTTGATATGATTCTTTTGCAACAGTACAATCTTTACAATTATTCTCTGATTGCAATTCATGTTCTAATCTTTTATTTTCATCTTTAAGTTTTGTAATTAACTGAGCATAATAATCAAATCTATCAGGATCATCTGTAAATAGTCCTAAAGCATCTCTTATATATTCGTGACTATTATGTATTAGATCTTTACATTTTTTAATTTCTTCTAATGCTATGCTTAATGGAGTTCCTCCTGCATGATGTGTTGCGCCTTCTAAATAGTTAATTCTTTCTTTTTGATTCTTTACTATTGTTTCTAATATTTTAAAAGCATCACCATTAGATTTAGCTGCTCTTTCAGCACATTCTAAATGTATTTTAAACCTTGTTATATCTGCTTTTAACTCTGATATCTCTTCATCTTTCTTTTCTAATTCTATTGTGTTATCTATTTCTAAAGTTGGTCTTTTCCATTCAAATTTATCATAACTAAAACATGAAGAACAATTCCCTTTAAAATCTTTATTATAATTATTACATTCTGCACATTTAGCCATATTATTTCTCCTTCAAAATTTCTTTAACTATTTCAAAACATTCACGTTCTCTTGTGGTATAACCCATTGGTAATATTTGAAATATTTTTTCTAATGCTTCTCTATATTTTAATGCATATGCTACAGCATTTTTAGCTCTTTCTTGCCATGTGCCTATAAAATCTGGATCTAATGTATAACATACTTTATCAGTTTTATCCATTAACCATTTAATATTTAATGATGATTGTTCAGCATTTCTTTTAATTGCAACTAATCCGGTTAATGGATCATTTAATTTATTTTGTAATTCTGCATTTTGACATTTTTCGCATATTGATCCAAATTCACCATGATGACATATTTCTAAATTAGACATTTTCATCTCCTTCCATTGAAAGAAACCTTTCTCTAATTCTTGTAGCTGGACTTGCTACACCACTCCATCCGCAACTTTCTACTATTCTAGCTGCAGTTTCCAAACCATTATTATAAGATTTTAAAATTTTTATTGCATGCCTTTCAATCATATTATTAGTCTTTTGATTATATTCATAATCTTGTTCTGATAACATTTGAACTGTAGTTTTCTTTAATGTTTCTAATTCAATTTTTAATTTATCTATTTCTTCTTCTAGTTTTTCAATTACTTTATCATATTGTAAAGCATCCATAACTACTCCTTTTTCTTTCTATATGATTCCTTAAATGTATCTCCATCTTTAATATTTAAAATAGGTTTAACTCTGTGAATAATTGTTGCAGTAGGACTTAATAGACTTTCTATTAATGATGAAGACTTATAAGCATATATTGATTCGTCAATAGGAATTGCAGTTGTATAAATTCCAGTCATTGATTCATCTGCCATTTCTTGTGTAATTTGTTTTTTAGCTTGTGATCTACTAAACAATCTACCTGCTCCATGAGGTGAACTATAATTCCAATCAGCATTACTTTTACCTTCACATATTAAAATACCATCAACCATGTTAAAAGGTATAATCATACGTTCACCTTCATATGATGATATTGCTCCCTTTCTTATAATGAAGTCTTCCATGTTAATATAATTATGGGATGATTCAATAAAATCATTAACTTCCCATTTTAATTCTTTGCATATATTTTGTATAACATATTGATGGTTTGTTTTTGCATACATACTAGCAACAGTCATATCTACTAGATAACCATATGCATTTTCTCCTTCTAAATATTCCATACCTGTTGGAACATAATTGTTTCTCTTAACATCTTGAAATCTTTTACTCCATTCAGTTTGAGGATATTTAGATTTAATCTCTGCAAATTCTAATTCATTGCTATAATTTTTATGAAGTTTAATTGCAAGTTTCTGCCAATATTCACATATACATTTTCCGAAGTTTCTACTACCAAAATGTTGAGTAAACCATGGGTTACTTTTTTCATCTATTCCAAGTTCTCCAAAATGATTTCCTGAACCAACTGTTCCTATGCTCTTTATAACTCTACCTATATCTGCACCAATTCTATTACACATATCAACAAACCAACGATAATCAACTTTAGTTCTAAAGTTAGTATTATATTTATTATTAAATTTTATAGTCATACTTTCTATGGCAGAATTCAAACCTTTCCAGTCAAAATCTTTATCAATTTTAAGTACTGGTCTATCATGAATAGCAGTACCTAAAGGAATTATCTTACGAATTTTATGATTAATTTCTTCAAGTGAATGTTCAATTTTTCCAATATTATACATTGTCATTAAACAAAATATATCTACACCAACAACATTAGGAATTACCTTATCGCTTAATTCCATTGAAAAACCTATAACAGATCCTTTCCCGAGATGACAATCTGGCATGATTCTTACAGGATTAGTAAATGCAGGATGATTAATCATTTGTATGATTTGACCTGCTGTGGCTTCATCTATATCATCTATCATAACATTAGCAGTTGTATATTTTCCATTATATTCTAACATTCAATCTCCATTATACATGAATAGGATTATTAATATCACCTGGAATATATTTAACAGGGTTTTCAATTTCCCATGGTTCTTTAAAATGTATATTTTGTAATCCTTTAATTAATAAATTTATTTTACGTTTAACATATTCCTCTATTGTTTCTGTAAATTTATCTAATGCATCTTGTTCTCTATCACAGCAGTTATCTTCATCCCATATAACAGAATCAAGAAATTCAATAATTCCATATTCACCATTACTTCTATATTGGCATGTTATTCCATATTCATTATACAATTCAGGAATTGTATCTTCTAAATAATAGTTAATATCTCTCACAACATCTAATAAATTTTCCATATTATTACTCCTTATTTATCTCATTTATTATGTCATCAAATGGAATATTAATTCCTTTATTATATCCACCTATGAATTTGATAAAACTTTTATTATTAATATCAGGTTCTATTGTTAAAATATTACTAATATTTATTAATGTTCGATCTAATCCTTCACCAACTATTTTTCATTTAAAAATCCTTTTAAAATTTTATTTTTGAAATTAAGAATATATCTAAAATAAATGCTAATAAATATAAAATTTTAGGTTGAAATCCATATTTTGCATGAAGGAATGCCAATATACAAATAAACATATTATATCTCCTTTAAAGGCGATTGGGGAACTGCATTTTCATGATACCATTTGAATATTGGATTTAATACTTCTGGGTCATAAGATGGTGGTTCTGGATTATACATCCAATGTGTAACATGATCATCAAAATGAACCCAATCTGTTTCTTTATACATACCTGGGCATAATTGAAGGAAATTATTTTCTTTAGAAAAGAATTCTTTGCTATAAATACCATGTGAAATACCATATCCATTTCCAGGATTTATTTCATCAAAACATGCATCAAATAATGCAACTATAACAGAAACATTATGGTGACCTTCAGGAATAATAGGTAACTCATCTATAACTCTTTTCCATTCCATTTTAAAATTCTCCTTTATTCCCCAAAATAGATATTATCATCATAATTACTTTTCTTATTATTATCTTCTAATAAAAATTTAAGATCAGGGTAATGTCTTTCAATTTGTCTTTTAACTTTTGATAGTGCACTAGCTTCAAGACGTCTTACCATAGACTTCTTAATTCCCATTTCTTGAGCCACTTTAGCAAGTGACATACCCCCAAACGGAGTATCATAATCTCTAGGCATAGTGCACCTCAAAAATATAGTTAATAAATATTATCTACACTAAACCATAGTAAATACAAAACACTAAACCATAGTTAATTTATCATATCCATAAACTGTTTTTCATTAATTATTTTAATAGATGATATCTTTTTAGCTTTATCTAATTTACTACCTGCATCAATTCCTACTAATAAATAATTTAAATTTTTAGAAACTGAACTTATAATTTCACCTCCGTTATCTTTAATTAATTCTTCAAAGTATTTTCTTGATTGTGATAAAGTTCCAGTTAATAAAAAGGTTCCTTTTAATTTATTAGAAGATAATTCTTTAACTATTTTAATTTCTTGTTTTGGTTCTCTATATCTTTCATCTTCCATTATCATTCTAAAGATTTCCATATTATTAAACCAATCATTTGTTGCATTTAGAAGTGTTAATATTCCTATACCTTGAGGTAATTTTCTTTCATCAAAATTAACTGGACTATAATATAATGAATGAAACATAGCCATTACACTTGGTAAATCTCCATTATGATATTCTAATAATTTATCAAAATTTGTAGTACCTAAATTTTTACAAGAAAAACTTCTAATTATATTTATTTTATTATTTCTAAAAACTTTATCTAATAAGCTATTGTAAAAGTCGATTTGACTTTTGTATTTAGAGTCAGGATAAAACTTAAGTAAATTATCAAAGGTATTAATACCCCATTCTTTAAGACGTTTGTCAGAAACAAATTCAATTCCAATTGTTTTAATAAAATAAGTAACTCTTTTTAATTCTCCACATAGTTCATTAATACACATTAATTGAACTTGATTTTCATCCCATTCAATTCTAGACCCACATTCTGGGCATACAGTTGGAGTAATTGCATTAACTCGTTCTACGACTTTAATTATTTTTGGTATGATTGCACCACTTTTTATAACTAAAACTTTAGCACCTATACCTATACCTCTTGTAACAACTTCTTTATAATTATAACATGAAACTCTTGATACAGTTGACCCATCTATTTCTATAGGTTGTATTATAGCTACTGGAGTTATGTTTCTTTGTTTTCCAACATTATCTTCCATTTGTAAAACTATTGATTCATACCCTTCTGAATTAACTTTAAAAGATATTTTACCTTTAGGACAAAATTGATCGTTTTCATTTTTCCAATCTGGGGCTGACATAACTAAACCATCTATATCATATGGTAAATTCACTTTCATGTCAATATAGATATTTTTTAAAATTTCAACTAGAGATTTATCTGTAGCTTTTACCATAGGATTAAACCAAGCAGCAACTTGAAAATATTTTTTTAAAAAATTAAATTGATCATAAATATTCCAATTATAATTCAATACTTGATATGTATAAGCTTTAACATGGTTAATACTATCATCTATTGTATCTCGATTCATTATACCTACAGTTCCATTTCTTCTATTTTTAAATCCTAATTCTTCATGAGAATCTTCTGTTAAAGTAAATTCTCCTCTAATATCCAATGGCCCTTCATAAACGATTCTATTTGGTAATATATGTCTTGCTTTATCTAACCAATCAGTTCCTTCATCTCCATCACCTTTAGATGAACATGATATTAATAAATGATTAAAATAAGAAGCTACAAAAGAACAACCATCTATTTTAGCTGATATAAATAATTCTTTTATTTTTTCTCTTATTAACCATTTAAAAAATTTATCTGGTTCTTCATATTTTAATTTATCTAATGATCCTACAATATAATTTAATTTAACATCTCCAGGTTTTTCAGCTAAACTATTTTTAAATTGTATAAATGATTCTTTAGTCATTTCTTTTTCAACACCATATAACATATTATCATATTCTTCATCTGATATTTCTGGAATACCATCTCTATATAATTGATTATGTTTTCTAATTATTTCTAACTTCTCAGGCAGCAATGTCATTTTTTTACCCTCCACCCAGAAGTTGAAATATTAATAAATATTAAATTTCCTTTATATTGTTGTTCTGGATCACAAACTCCTTCCTGGTTAAATCTATGAAATATATTATTAATTTTAGTATCATTTAGTTCTTTAGCATCTATTTTGTTAGCTTCTTTTCGATAATCATCAGAAGTTATTAAATTAGATCCTTGTTTATAATCTTCAATTGGTTTACTAATAAATCTAAATTCTTCTTGTGTAACACAACCTTGTAAATTTTTATAGTATTTAATTAATTCAGTTTGTGGGCATTGTTTTTGTCTATAAATTCCATTACAATAATTATCATTAACTATTTCAAACCCACAAAAAGGTTCTGCTGATGCAATATTCGATACTAATAATAAGCCAATCATTAATTTAAATTTCATTTTCATCTCCTTTTAATTCATTATGATTTTCAAGAAATTTAATTCTTTCATTTACAATTCCTTTATCAGACCAAGAATAAAATGTCATTTCCCATAAAGAATGACATACTATATCTAATTTAGGGAACATTCCAAGAGTTGTACCTTCGATTTCCATTCCTAACCATTCATTCCATTCAGTAAATCCTAAAGCCCATAACCCATCAGGAACTTCTTCACTTGGACTTTCTTTTCCTAAAACTCTAATATATTTTAAAGTTTTATCATATGTATCAAAAGCTTCTTCTAAATAAATTTTAGTTTGAGTTTCTAAAGGAATTAGATCTTTAAGAATCATATAAACATGTTCATAACCATGTAAATTTTTATATTCTTTAGGATATAATTCAACAACTCTTTTTTTAATTTCATCAAGTGTAAATGAATAGAGTAATTCTTTGAATTTCATTTTGTCTCCTTTTTTACCAAATGTACAAACCTTCTCTAAGAAATGTTTGTTTCTTTGTTATAATGTAAAAATTTGGTGTTCTATTAAAATACATTCCTAAATCTAATCTTGAATCTGGGTAACAATAAAAATGATAATGAATAATTGGGTATGATATTTTCTTTTGTAAATCTATAACACATCCATTTTTAATTCCAAATCTTCTTTTCATATTAGTCCCACCAATTTTTAGATTGTCTTGCAAAGATTTTACCAAATAATTCAAAATCTTGTTTTAATAAATAGTCAGCTAATTTGTATGATTTTGTACTCCAATATTTTTCTAACTTTTTATCTTCATCGGTTATGCATCTTTCATGACAAAAACCTCTTCCTTTAATTATTCTAAATTCTCCAAATCTTTCATCTATTTTCTTAGCCCAATAATTCTCATGTAAATAATTTTCAGCTACGATTCTTTCTAATAAAGCTATACATATTCTCATATATTTTAAATCTCTATCTTTATATAAATGCATTCCATATTTATCCATTGAATTCATTTGTTTTTTAATTTTAAATATCATAACTTTATAAATATAATATGAATCCCAATCTCGATCTTTCCATACAACAGGAAACCATTCAATTAAATTTTTAAGACCATTATTAATATTATAATATAAAGATTCAATTGAATTTATAGTTTTCTTAAAAAAATTCATTTTGGCTCCTTTCTTAAGAATCTAGTTCCTTTAGGAAATAAAAGAGATTTACATCTATATTCCATTGATAATAAAATATATTCTAATTCAACTATTTCACCATCTTCAATTAATTTTTCTATTGTACTTAAAACATCTGCATCTAATTTATTTTTAAAATTATATTCAGTTAATTCTAAAACTAATTTAACCATTTTAATACCTGGTTTTTCATTTACTAATTCAATTGCTTTGTCTTTTATTGTATTAGCCATTTTATTTCTCCTTTAAGATTGAATTTAATTCAGAATATATTTTACAATAGCCACATTCATATCCATATGCTGAATCATGACTTGAACATTCACACTTGCTATATGCTAAGTTTCTACATGATCTTACAGCTTTAACTAATTTAGCAACTTTTTCAGGAGTCCATTTTATGTGATCAAATTTTTCTTCCATTTTATTTCTCCTCAAAATCTTGCCAAAAATAGTATCTATCATGTGGTTTAACATTATTAAGAGCTAAAATTACATCATTTATAGCTGATTGATACCCTCCAACATATCCTTCATTTGCAATTCCAGCTCTATAGTTTGGGCCTGGTCCGGTATGTTCACCCCCTGATAAGTTTTTAATTTCTTTGCTAATTCTTTCATTAACTTTTTGTAAATCTTTTTTAATATTTCTTGCCATTATATTTTAACCATCTCTAATTTAAAAAATTCATCTTGTTCATTTTTTGTCATATTATCTTGTGGATTTATTATAAAATCATAACTAACTTTTATATTATGAGTAATTGGATCTTCTTTTTTAAACCAATCAACTTTTTTAGCAGCTATTATATTTCCACCCTCAGTTTCATATATAAAAATTTCTTGATTAGGATTATTAACAATCTCTTGTAATAGTGGGAGAGGTATTCTAGTCATATCAAATCTTTCAGAATTAATTGAATTTAAAAATTTAGTTAAGGTTTCCGCAATATCTTTATTACCGCACTTATAAAAAGCAGTGCATCTTCTTCCATCATTTAATAAATATCTATGTGCAACAATTTCTTCATCATTAGAATTTATAATTTTCGCATCAAGATTTTTCATTTTTATTTCTCCTTTTTAAAATCTTTCTTCGATTGTTTGTAAGATTATTTCAGCTGTCCTTTTTAATAAACTTTTACCTTTTAATGCTCTTGATATTGTACATTTATTAAGTCCTGATTTACTTACTAATTCATAACATTTAATATTTTTCTCTAACATTATTTTAGAAAGGTTTGTTAAAATAGTAGTCTTCCTATGTATTCCAGCCATGTTAATCTCCAGGATATAATGAGTCAATTATAGCATATGTAGATATACCAAATACAGCTAAAGCAAAAATAAGGATTAATAATTTGTTAAACATTTTTTTCTCCTTCGTTTTTAGTATGAACATGTCTGGGTGGTTTCTTATCTTCTATTTGTTGTAATTTTTCAACTACTCTAAATCCTTTAATTGTTGCTGCTAATTTTAATATTTCAATTGATAAATGTTTTGATATTTCTTCATCTGTTTTTCTTGCAAATGTGTCATCCACTGAATCGAATATAATTCTAATAGTTTTAACATATTTCATTTTAATATCTCCTTTTATTTTTAATTAAGGTATTTAATACAATTTTAAAATTGTATTAAATACCTTAATTTTTTAAATTGTTATTAATTTCCAATTACCTGATTGGTAAATAGTTTTTGTTTTACAATCTTTAAGAGTACTATTTTCCATTAAAATAATATTTTCTTTTTTATTACTTGAATTATTAGGTAAACATATTATAGAATTTTCCCAAGCAGTTACGGTAGAATTTTCCACTTCAATATTTTTACAATTTTTAAAATAATAATTATCTTTTTGTAATTTTAAATTATCAACATCAATAAATATATGGGTTTTACCCCAAAGTTTAACAGCGTCTTTCATTCTAATTTCATCATATTCTTTAACAAACCATTCAGGTAGTATATCTTGATCTACAACAAAAATCCAAGAATCTATATTTGAGAAATAATCATCTTCAAACGGGATTAATTAAACTCTTACAAATTTAATTTCTGTATTTCTTTTATTATCTTCAATTTTTAATTCTTCTAACATTGTGGTATGCGATTCTGAAATTTTAGAAATATAAACTCGGTCTTTAAGTAAAATAGCTGATTTAAATTTACACATAATATCTCCTTTTATTTTGGTTTAAAATTGAGCTATGTTAGCCTCAATTTTATTTATAAGCTCAAAAGATAAGCTACATCTTTTGAGTGAAACATGCCTTTACATTCAGAATAAGTTTTCCCAATGAACTCATTAGAACTAAAACTAAGTTCATCATGAAAGAAGTCGAATACCTTAACTTTTTCTGGAGTGTTTGCAAAGATGGCTTCTACTTTAGCCATTTCACCCCATTTAGTAGGAATTACAACTTCAGCTGAAATTACTGTTTCTTTTGAATTAAAATCCATAATTTAATTCTCCTAAATCATTTGGTTTGTAATTGGGAATAGTTATGGCACATATTCCTCTAATACCTAATTCGCTATAAACTATTTCAGCCCATCTTTCGTCATCACAATATTCAATGCAACTCCAAACAGTTTTAAGATCTTCATTTGTTAATTTTTTAATTCTTTTATCCATTTCTTGAAAAGTCTCATTCATCATATGAAACTCCTTTTTCAAATAAAGTTCTTTTCTAATAATTAATATATATAGAACTTACTAGTATCCTTAATAAATAAAGAACAAAATTAAAGAGAAGTACAAAAGAAAGGAGAACTTTTCATTGAATAACTTACAATTTTATTTGGAATACTTAAATCAAGAAGAGTTCTTAAGTTCATTTTTATCATCCTTTAAAAAAGTTATAAGATTCACTACAAATAGAGATCATAAAATTGGGTTGTTAAGATATGATAATATACCTTCAGACGTGGCCTTTGTTTTTGAATTTAGTGAAGAATCTGTTAGAATATTTCACACATTGAAAATGAAATTTCCAATCAATATATACTTTTTTAATTCTAATGGTCTTCTAATTGATAAATATGAAAATGTTAAAACTGGAACTAAAAAAATAATTAGTAAAGATAAAGCTAAATTTGTAGTTGAAACTCTATCTAATGAAAGGATATAATTGTGGACTATTTAAATTCAATAAAAGAATTGTTAGAGATTAATTTAACAGAAAATGGAAATAAGCTTGCTATAATGATGTTAAAAAATATTCCAAACTGTTGGGCTAAACGAACAAGTAGTACTGGAAAATACCATCGTAAGAGTAACGGCTTTGTTCCTTCTACAGCAGAGCATACATATGAAATGTTATATGCAGCAGTTCCATTATTATCAATGTTAGATATTAAAGTTAAAACTAATGAAGCAGATGTGATATTATTAGCAATAACTCTTCATGACGCATTTAAGTACGGTTCTCGGGATGATGCTGAATATAACAGTTTTCACACATACAAAGAGCATGATAAATTATCAGCCGATATAATTCATGAAAATAAAAATTTTTTTAAAAAAATATTCGATGAAGAAGAAGTTGTATTATTAGAAGAAATTGTTAGATTTCATTCTGGTAGATGGAGTACTGATGCAAAAAAAGATTTCTCATTTAAGAATCTAGATCCTAAGACTATGTTTGTTCATATGTTAGATATGTTAAGTTCAAGAGATTTACTAAAAGTTAAAATGGAGCATCCTAAAAATGAACAGCACTAATCTAGTTCCAGAATTACAACATTATTTTAGTAAAGTTTTAATGTCTAGATATATGAATTTTTATAACATACCAAAACCTGTTTCCGTAATAAATTCTGATATATTTAATACCAACTCATTTATTAGATTATTATTTGATGATTGTTGGCCTGTTAATTTTGATAATTATAATTATATGTATAGACAAGTAACTGATAAAAATGTTTGGCCTAGACCAATATTAACAAGATTGATGATATATCCAATATCATCTACATATTATTTATGTGATTCCACTGATGTAAATATTTGTAATTTAAATCTTTTCAATTTACAAAGCGATGATATAAATTTATTAAATAGACTATTAACTTATAGAACTACTATATTACCACCATCTGTAAATCAAACAACTTGGACTGATAATAATGGAGTTGTGTGGATTTTTAATAATGGTATATGGGTAGATCAAGACGGAAATGAATGGGGCGATCAAACAAATCATATAGATTGGTCAACTAATACCCCTCAAGCTTATATTGGTGATATTGATTTTAATATATTATCAACAAACCTTTCAAAAATGATCTATTTATATTTAGCTGTAAAATTAAATAATGACATTAGTTTTTATGACGATACTCAAACACTATCAAATCCTAATAGTGTTTTAGAATCTTCATATGAAATTTATTTAACTGAGAGTATGTTTAATGTAGTCCAAAATAGAAATATTGATTTAAGTCAATTACAATCTGAAATTATTGCATAATGAAAGGGGAAAATTAAATGTTTAAGATAGAAGACGTTTGGAATCTAATTAGTTATTTTCAGCAAGTAGAACAAACTGGAAATACTGATTTACCTTCAAATCTAGATCCTGCGTTTAAAATTGCTCTTTCTGAACAAACTAAAGCCACTGCATTATTTACAAATACAATTGACCAATTAGCTTTTAATACTCCAGATTATCAGAGAATAAGAAATTTATTAATAGATTGGTATGCAGCATTAAGAACTTTAACATCCATTCAACAACAAGTTTCTGATCCTAGAGTTTTAACATCAGATCAATTAAATGAATTAATTTTAAGTTTTGGTTATTCATATGGGTTAGAAATTATTTCTTCTAATAATAGAATGAATTTCTTTTTAGATTTAGTTAATATTTATAAAATTAAAGGAACAGGATTGGCTTTAGAAAAATGTTTTAATTATTATGGTTTGAATAATATTACTATTACTGAATATCTTTTAATTAAAAATTTACAGAGTGAATTAGTTTTTAGAACTTTACCAATAATTAATATTGATTATTTCCCAGTATTCGATAAAAGTTTTTCTGAAATGACTTCTGTTGATCCTCATTGGTTTATTACTGAAAGTCAAGTTAATACAATTGTTAATAATGGAAATACTTCTCTTCCAGTTAAAACTCCATATTTTAGTGTTTTTGTTACATTTGATTTATATCAAATGACAATGATATTATCATGGATTTCTAAAGTTATTAATGATGAATATAATAATTTGACTAATCTTCCTTCAGAAATCAAACTTACTAATTTAAATATAAAAGTTTCGGCATTAGAATGTTATTTAGCTATAATATCATTATATAATGGGTTAATATCTTTAGATGTTGAAAATCAAAATGATAAAATTTTTATATATAATGATATTGAAACAAATGATGAATATAATTTTGAAAGTTTTACAACATTTTATAAAAATTCAAGTGTTAGACAAAACCTACAAGGAGCAGCAGATTCAAATTTAGAGAATTTATTAAATGTTTTATCTGTAGATGTTATTTCTAATATTAATTTTTTAGATCATAATAATATCGGAATATTATTAAATTCAATAAATCCAATTTTATATCAAACTATCCAAACTACACCAACTGAATTACAACAAGGTTTATTAATCTCTATGTTGCAAGATTTTTCTTTATGGTTGGAATCTAATTATTTTAATACAGATATTGGAAGGAGTTTAAATTTCCCAGGATTGACTAGCTATATTTATGGAATTGAAGCATATATTACTGATATTAATAAAATGATTAATTTATTTAAACCATATAGATCTAGATTTTTAGATTTGACTTATTTTCTTAAAATTAATAATCCAGCGTTTGATTATTTAGATGTTAATGATAATTTAGGTATTTCTATAACACAAAATGTATTTGATTTTACAAGTGCAGATAGTGTTAAAAATATTTATGGAGATATTTCAGATTATTCTAGATCTACTTTTGATAATGAATTTTCATTATTTGATAATGGTATTATGGATGATGTATTGCCCTTAAATATAACTATCACACAAAATATTAATAATAATTTAAATAATCATAATTCAAATGCTTATACTGAATTATATTATGCAACAGATTCAACAGGAAATTTAGATTATACATTATGTTGTGGTGGGTTACAGGATTTTGATTCTGGTAATAGTTTTGATAATGAATTTGGATCTGATTATTTACAAATATATGTTAGTCAACTTGATGGGGAAACTTTCAGATTTTTAGATCAAAATGGAAACGTATGGTCAGACACAAATGGAAATGAAATAGTTTGGAACTAAAGGAGAAAAATAATGAAAATACAAAAGTTTAAATATTTAATTACAATGATGTTTATATTGATTTTAACTGGAACGTCATTAGCTAGTGACATAAATCCTATTTACTTTCCAACAACTACGGTTCCATTATCTGGCGTGGAAATTATACCAGTATACCAGTCAGGAAGATGGACCCAAACTTTAGTTAATAATATCCCAGTTACACAAATTTTTTCTAATTATACAACTACTCATAAATTGTTAAATAATACTTATACTACTAATAGTCAACTTAATACTGCTATAGCTAATGCAACAAGTACATTAGTTAGTAATACAAATCTTACAAATTCATTAGCTTCTTATGCAACATCTGCTAGTATGAATACAGCTATAGCTAACGCGACAAGTTCTTTAGTTAGTAACTCAAGTTTATCAAGTTCTCTATTAAGTTATTCTACAATTTCAGCAATGAATTCTGCTATATCAACAGCAACAAGTTCATTAGTTAGCAATACAAGTTTAGCAAGTTCACTTTCAGCATATTCAACAACTACAAATATGAACTCAGCTATTGCAACTGCAATTACTGGTGCAACAAGTTCATTTGTAACAAATACAAGTTTGGCAACATCATTATCAAGTTATTATACAAAAACTGCTGCTGACAGTGCAACTTCATCGGCTATAACTGCTGCTACAAGTTCATTTATAACTGGAACTAGTTTAGCAACATCTCTTTCAGCATATTCAACAACTACAAATATGAATAGTGCAATATCAACTGCTGTAACTGGTGCAACTAGTTCTATGGTTTCTAATACAAGTTTGGCAACTTCACTTAGTAATTATTATACAAAGGCTGCTGCTGATAGTGCAACTTCAACTGCAATAACTGGTGCAACAAGTTCATTTGTAACAAATGCAAGTTTGGCAACATCATTATCTTCGTATACAACAACGACAGGAATGAACTCTGCTATTTCAACTGCTGTAACTGGTGCAACAAGTTCTTTGGTTTCTAATTCAAGTTTGGCAACATCACTTTCATCATATTCAACAACTGTTAATATGAATAGTGCAATATCAACAGCTATAACTGGTGCTACAAGTTCTTTAGTTAGTAATAGTAGTCTTGCAACTTCTCTTTCGAGTTATTATACAAAGACTGCAGCAGATAGTGCAACATCTACAGCTATAACTGCTGCTACAAGTTCTTTAGTTAGTAACTCAAGTTTAGCAAATTCTTTATCATCTTATACAACTACAACTGGAATGAACTCCGCTATTGCAACTGCAATCACAAGTGCAGTATCTCAAGCTGGAGCTAATACATCAACAGCTCTATCTTCTTATACGACCACGACTAATATGAATTCAGCTATTGCAACTGCAATTATTGGTGCTCAAGGTGGTGGCTTATCCGACGTAAATCCATTTTTTGCATCTGGAACTCAATATTGGTCATCAACACCAACTGGACAAATTTCTAGTGGTGCTGCGCCTGGAACAATAGTTACTGGAGCTGGTAGTACTGGTGGAGACGTTTTACAAGTAGTTGGTAATAATTATGGTATTTATGCTACAGCTATTCCCATTAATGCTACTCATACATATCAAATAACTTTTAGAGTTAAACAAACTATTGATTCAGTTTCAGGAGCAAGAAATATATATGTAGGTGTGGTAAACTTAGATTCAAATTATAATACCATAACTGGAAATGGTGGAGGGGCATATACATATTCAGTTGCAAATGCTATTCCAATAACTGTAGCTCAAGGTTGGCAAACATTTACAATTAATATGACAGGGTCTGGAACTGGTATTACACAATTTACACCAGGAACTATTTATATCAAACCAGTTTTCTTAGTTAATGATTTACATGGAACAGGAACCACACAAATAGATGAATTTAGTTTTGTTGATATTACACAAACAGCAAATGCATTATCATCTTATACAACAACAATTGGAATGAATAGTGCAATATCAAGTGCAATAACAAGTGCTACAAGTTCTCTAGTTACCAATTCAAGTTTAGCAACATCTTTATCTTCATATACAACTACAACTAATATGAATACTGCAATATCTAATGCTATAACAAGTTCTGTATCACAATCTGGAACTAATACATCTACATCACTTAGCAGTTATACAACAACAACTGGAATGAATAATGCAATATCAAGTGCTATAACTGCTGCTACAAGTTCATTAGTTAGTAGTTCAAGTCTTGCAACATCTTTATCATATTATACAACTACTACAAATATGAATACTGCAATAGCTAATGCTATTACAAGTGCTGTATCACAGTCTGGAAATAATACGGCTACGTCTTTATCTTCTTATACAACTACTACAGGAATGAATAGTGCAATTGCAACTGCAGTAACAGGGGTAACAAATACATTAGCAAATGCAGGATTAATGAACTCAACATTTTCTCTAGGAACACAATATTGGAGTGGAGGAGGAACTCTATTATCTGGTGGAGGCAGCACTGGAGGAAATGCATTACAACTTACTGGTCCACAGGCTACTATTGAATATGGAACACCTGTTGCTATAGACACCACTCATACTTATCAGATAACATTTCGAGCAAAGCAGACTATAGATTCTTCATCAGGAAATAATTTACTCTATATTGGGTATATATCAAGAGATAAAAATGGTGCAACAACAGGATCAAATGGTGGGTATTGCTACATAACAGGTAGTAGTATCTTAACAGTGGCAGGAGGATGGCAAACATATACTGGAACCGTTACTGGAACAGGGTCTGGCCAATTCCCGACAGGCACTGTATCCGCACAACCCATAGCATTCGGAAACTACCCTAACGGAACAGGTACATTCTTGGTAGATGAGTTTCAGTTTCAAGATATAACTAGTATATCTTCAGCTATAACAAATTATAGTACTTCGTCTACTTTAACTAATACAATAGCATCTGCTATTACAAATGCAAATTTAGTTACAAGTTCAGGTATGGCTTCAGCATTAGGGAGTTATGAAACAACTTCAGATTTATCAGGAAAAATGAGTTCTACCGCAACTGTAACATTAGATACAAATGGAAATATAAGCGGTTATAAAGCATGGAATGACGGTTCAACTAGTGGTTTTAATATCGTAGCAAATGAATTTAGTATCGTTGATCCTAGTACCCCTTCAACAAAATTAGCTCCATTTACTGTAAGTGGTGGAAATTTATATGTTAGTGGTAAGATTTCTGCAAGCAATATAACAGCTGGGACATTAGTAGGTTCTACTATTTCAACACAAGGTTGCCAATTAACTTCTCCAATGGCATCTAATCAAACTACAATAAATGTTACATCTACTGCTGGATTCCCAACATCTGGAAACCTTCTATTTGTTAGCTCTGGGGCTTATGCAACATATACAGGTATTACAAGTAATACTTTTACAGGAGTTCAAAATGGTGGCGGAACTGCGCCAATTAATTGTTTAATAGTAAGTACAACATCACCATCAAATTTTATAGATAGTGTATCTAATACTATGGGTTCTGTTGGACCTGGAGGAACTATATATTTAGATACTGTGGGTGGAAATGGTAATGTTTTGTTGTTTTCACAAAATAATATGGCTGCAACTAATGGAATATTTTCAAATATTATAACAGGAGATGGTTATGCCATATTAGGAGTCACTAGTGGTGCAGGCTATGCAGTTACAGGTAACGCGGAAGGAACAGGATACGGTGGTAAATTTACTGGTAATGCTACATCAGCACCTTTAAAACTCACTTGTAGAAATACACTTCCAACTACAAGAGGTTTAGGTGATGTGGCATGCTATACTGGGTCTAGTTATGGTGGCCCAGGTTTTTATGTAGCAGATGGAACTTATTGGCACTTTTTATATACTACCGGTAGTTATTAAAAAATTCAAAAAGGAGGTTTGTTGATTATGTTAAAAATAATAAATTGCATTTCAGAGTCAGCAAACCTTTGTATTTTATTACAGGAATCTGATGATCCAGAATTGAGAAAAGCAGGCAGGAGAATAATAAAATTATTGGAAGAAGCTTTGGATAGAGTAGTTGAGATAAAACATGAATTAGATAAAAAATAAATTTTTACAAAAAAATGGGATAAGTGAAATACCTTATCCCATTTTTGTTATCTTGATGGATTATCAATTTCATAAACTATAGAATTGTATATTGCATGTTGTAGTTCACTTGAAAATTGAATGTTTTCTGGTGTTAGTTTAAATTTATAACATTTCAAAATAAAATCAAATGTTATCTCAAAATTATAAAATCCTTTTTCAACTATTAATTCTAATAATCTTGTTACATGTAGTCTATGATACGTACTACCTTGTGTTATCCAATTATTTAACCATCTAGCAACATCTTCATTTCTATTTTCAGATATTTCGCTATAATGATAATTATCATTCATAATTTATAACTCCATAAATCACTTATATTAGTACTTTATTTTTATTAATATCCTAGTTTAATATCCTAGTTTAATTGCTTTGTTACCTATACATTCTAAGTAATTACTCTTTTATTTTTCCTTCAACTAAGTCATCATATCTTGCTATTTCCCCATTTGATTTTTTAAACGAACATCTCCTTCTTGTAACTATTGTTATATCATTTCCATGTTCTACAAATATTGATTCTTTACTAGGACTTCTTTTTTGCATAACAAGACATTGGTCAGTAAAGAAAACTTCTCCAATAACATTATGAAATCCTTTTATTCTCATTTAATTCTCCTTTTCTATCCATTTGATATCTTCAGGATTAATATTAGCGGGATAAAACTTTAAATGAAAAGGTTGTTCAGAAAACATTGTTAATCTTCCAATACTATGAAAAGAATTTTTCTCAGTTGTTTTTCTTACTATTGCAAAATATTCAAAATTATCTTTATATCTCTCAACAATATCTAACACTTCAACTAACTGATAAACTTTATCTTGAGATTTATAACCAGTATTTGTAATGACTACTAATTCTTCAATTTTAAATCTTGGTTCATGTTCTTGTTTATCTCTTTTATTTTTTCTTAAATTAATTTCTTCATCTTTTGCTCTATGTCTTATGTCTCTAAATTTTTCTTCATAATTTACATTTAACCCAATTGTCTTATCAGTATTCTTAGACTTCAAGTTTTATTTCCTCCTTATTTCTTTCTTAATAAATATAAAATATTATTTTCAGCTTTTTCTTTACAATTTTCTATTAAATCTAATATAACATCTTCTGGTGTTTTAATTCCTTTTTTAGAATATTCATTAATTTGTAATACTATTTCCATCCCACAAATAACACCTTCATCCATTCCTTTATTAAAATAAGCAATAGCAACTCTATCCATTGAATCATCAATAGTTTTTTTAGTTTTTGAACTAACTGATGCAAATGAATTAATACTAAACAAAATGAATAAAATAGTTAAAATTAAAGTTTTCATTATTTTTCCTTATATTTCAAGAAACATTCAGGTAAACTTATGTTAGAAGGAATATCATATTTAAAGAATAATGGAGCTATATCTTTTGGTTTATACCCTGCAAGTCCACATCCTATCTTAGTGACTAAAAAGTGTAAATGTTGATTTTCATTGGCAAACTCTAAAAAAGTATGAATTTGCCATTCTATTCTATTAAGAGGTAAAACTTTAAGTTTACTATCTTTTGTAGCTATTCCATAGCAATTGCCCATAAATCCAGTACCTTGACCGGATTTAGCTCCAAATTTTTTCATTGCTAATAATGCTGCACCTTTACCATGTCTTCCTGCATAATTAGAACCAAATACGAATATTTCATTTTCTTTTAAAGATGTTATATTTTCAGGTGTTATATTAATCATAAATTATCCTCAAATAATTTAATTTTTTTATTCATTCTTGCAGGACAATTCCCACATATTCTATTAACTTCTTGACAAAATAAATTATTACAACCTGTTTCAATAAGAGCTTTTCTAAGTTTTTTAATCTCAATATCTTTAAGGTTAATTTCTAATTCTAAAGATTCATTAATAGCTATTTGACTTGTATGTTCTTCTATATCTTCGATCTCTTTTTTATGTATATCTTTAATGTTATTTATTTGTTTTGATAATTTTTTATTTCTTTCAACCCAATTATTAATTTCTATTTCTTGATCTTTTATTAAACCATCAATATCTTTATTTAATAAATCTATTTTAGATTTTTGATGCGCTGTATCAAATTCTAATTCAGTTATTCTATCATGTAATTTTTTATTTTCAATTTCAAAATGCATTGAATCCATCCAATCTCTGCTCATTCTTTGATAGTCTGAAGTTTCACTCCAAACATGAGCAAGAAATCCTTCTGGTTTATTGCTAGTTTTCATTATCCCAAATTGTAAACCCATAGATTCCACATATTTAACTTTTTCTTTTAATTCAGATATTTCTTTGTCTTGTGATTGTAATTTTTTTAAATTAACTAAAACAATTTTTATAGCTCTAGTTAAGCTATAAATTTTACAAAGGTCTGAAAATGATTCTAAATATTCAATTGCTTTTTTTAGATTCATCATTATCTCCTTTTTTAATTTTTTTAACTTTGTATTCCTCTTTCATTAATATAAATTTATGATCTCCAATTCTAAAAAATTTATCTCCGTCATATGTTTTAATTCCTTTATTTTCAATAACATATTCATCATTTTCGTCTAATGATATTAATTCTGTGCCTGCTTGATATTTTCTTCCTTTACTAAAACTTAAAAAATTAGCTACTATATATTTTTTACTCACTATGAACTCCTTATTCTAATTCTTTTTTAGCTAGATAAATAAGTCTTGTAGTTATTAATCCAAATAACCATAATACAGAAAATATTAATGAAAATATACTATTTTTAGTAAATATAGAATATCCGAAAGGAATAATAAATGGACATACCAACATCATAAATATAATAAATTTTTTATTATCAGGAAGAGAATCAAACCACGGGTAAAATCCTTTTTTTTTAATTTCTTTTTTATCTCTATGTTTATTCATATATTCATTGATTGATTTAGCTAAATTTTCTAAATCCCCAAATAAATATGCTGCATAAATATTTTGAGATAATGATGCAAAATATTGAGATTGACCTAATATTAAATTGGAGTCTTTATCAAATGCAAGATTATGTAATTCTTCTAATAGTTTACATATTCTATCTTTATTCTCCATTGGCTTTTATCCTTTCATTAGCAATTTCTAGTTGATATTCCAATAGGTCAATTTTCTTTTTTAAGTTAACTTCTTCGTTTTTATAATTATTTACAGACCATTCATAAATTTTAATTCTATCTTGCATTTGTTCTTTTAATGCTATTATTCCTTCATCATTAATTTTGGATTCTGTTGTTTCTGGAAAATATAATTTTTTCTTTAAATCAAGTACTTCTTCTAATAATCTAGTATTTTCTCTACAAAAAGATTCTAATACTGTATTAAGTCTTTGATTAGCTTTTTCTAAATCATCAATTCTATTAAATAATATTTTCATTAATTCTCCTTATACTCATTAATTCCATTAGTAATTTCTTCTTGTGATATATCTTTCTTTTTCTTTTCCATAATTTTACCTCTAGGTAAAATTCCTTTAAACATTTCTCTAGATTGTCTTTTAACAATCTTTGTTTGATTTATTTTATTTTTCATTTATCTCCTTTTTATAAACATATCAACACTATCTTTTTTAAGTTCGTCTAATGTTTTAACTTTAGTATTCTTTCTCATTCCTTCAAAAATTTTATTCATATGTTCTGTCTCTTTAGCTTCTTCTCTTAAATCACTTTCAATACATTTAGCAACGTATTCTTTTACTTCACTCGGTTTAAATGCGTATCTTAAACCACATTCTCTACAAAATAACCCAGTGGAAGTTTCTTTCATTGGATTAGAACCACCATATCTAACTTCAATTGGGCTACAATTTAATACCATATTTTTGATTTCAACTAACTGTCCATGACAGAAATAACATTTCTCATTGTGTAATATAATCATTTATTTACTCCTTTGGTTTTGTGATCCAAAATAACAATAATATTTGTGAGCCTCAACATCATAGTATATAGAATATCCTAAATAAGAACATTCAATATGATTAAGTAATTCATCAACAAAAATATTTTTAATACAATTTCTACATATTTCAAAATCAAAAGTCCTTTTTGAATCCCAAGTTTCGTCTGTATAATCTGATACAAAGTTAAATTTTTCACATCTTGGTTTATCAATTTTTGAAAATAGAAAAGTAATTATATTTTTAATTTCTTTCATTAATTTTTATCTCAGTAACAATAATATCTTTTATTATCATAGTCAAGGTTGACATTAAATGAATTTATTTTACTACAAATAATATGATTCATAATTTTATCAACTGATATATTATATTTACAATTTTCACAAATACTAAAGTCATATATTATTCTTTCTATTATATCTAATTTACTAAATTTAAATTCCATATCTTTTTTCATTCTATCATTATTAGGAAAATAAAATGATATTATCATTTATCTCTCCTTTCATTTTCTAATCCAAGGTTACAATAAACTAAATTTGTTTTATCATCATATGAAAAAACTCCCATATATTTCCTTTTACATTCAATATGCCTTAATAATTCATCTGTTGAAATATTAAAACTACATTTTTTACAAATATTAAAATTAAATGTATCTCCTATTTGATATAAATTAAGACTATCATTTACTGGGTGCATGTTTGGTAAATAGAATGTTATCTCAATCATATTTCAATTCCATTAATACATGAACACTCGGTATTATCTTCTGAAAATTTTAAGGTATCGTTATGTTTGCATTCGACATAATATAATAATTCATCTACAAAAATATTAAGATAACAATGTTTACATCTATTAAAATCAAATATCATATTATCTAATGAAATTCTATAATTTCTATTAATTGATAGTGGTAGATGAATATTAATTTCTATTTTCATAATTAACCTCTAAAATACTCTTGTCCATAACAACAAAACATTTGGTTGTCATATACACTCAATTTACAAAATCCATTTTCATTATCTATTATTCTAAGACATATGATGATATTTAATAATTCATCAACATAGTTATAATATTTACATTTTTTACAATTTTCAAAATCAAATACATCTATACCCATAAAATTTATATCTTTGTAAATTTTATTTGAATCTATATGATTTGGAAATTGAAAAGATACTATCATTATTTCTCCTTTTCCATAGTACAATATATAGAACCATTATAATCTAAATTAAAAGAAAAAGTAGGTGTTTCTTTTGCATTACAAATAACATGATTAATAAGTTTATCAATATAAATATGTTTTATACATTTATCACATTTATCTATGATTCTTGAATCTTCATCATCAGTATGATAACTACATAATTTTTTTCTTTTACAATTAGGAAAATCTATAGATATCATTTTTTAACTACCTCTTTATTTTTTATAATGGCATCAGAATCTGTTAAATTAGAACTTCCATATTTTATTCTAGGACCAAATGCACACCAATTTTTACCTGTTCCATTATCTTGATAATAAGAAGATCCATTTAACATTCTATCAGAATTACATTCAACATATCTTAAAAGTACATCAACTAAAACATGATCTTTACATTGTTCACAACATTTATAATCAAAAATCTTATCTGGGTCATTTATATTACTACTATAAAAATTATGAGATTCAATTCTTTTAAGATTTAAGTAATTAAATTGAATTGTAATTTCTTCCATATATACTCCTTAGATTGATTTTTGTAATTGATATAATTTACATTCTTTATTATAATCAAAAGATATTCTTGGCATATCACATAAAATAAAATTTGTAAGTTTATCAATAAATATTTTCTTATTACATTCTTCACAAAGTGTAAGACCAATATTATCATAAACTTTATTAAAATGTAAATATATCTGTTTATTATTACAAAATTGAATAGTTATCATAATTTTATGCATTTTGGTCTATTTATACATATTAAATTTTCTTTGATATAATAAAAGAAAGAAATTCTATCTGCATTACATTTAATATAGTTCATTAATTCATCTATATATAAACAATTAGGACATATCTTACATAAATTTGTAGTTTGATTTCCGCCATCTGCAGATAATTTATTATCAAATTTAGGATATTCAATCATATCTTATTCCTCTTGGTTTATTCATACATTTAACTTTCATTTCAAAAAATTTTCTAAATTGAACTGGTCCTTGTGATCTACATTTAATATGTTTTATTAGCTCATCCATATATACTAAGTTTTTACAAGTTTTACATATATCTAATATATCATCGTCATGGTAATTTATAGAACTAAAATTTTCTACTAAGTTTAGTTTGGTATATTCAATAGTCACCAATTACCACCTCACTATAATACCAGCATTTTAAATCTTTTTTATAAAAATTATAAAATCTACTACCCTTTTTATGGTTGCATTTAACATAATTTATTAGTTCATCAATATGTGAACAATAAATACAATTTCCACATAAATTAAAAACATCAGAATTTAAAAATGTATAATCAATAGTTCCTATATCTTGTATTTTATTATTAATATCTTCTATTGTTACCATAGTTAACTCTCATGTATTCTTTTTAGTTGTTTTTCAGTTTCTAATTCATCTTCGTAACAACTCAATATTCCAATCTTTTTACAAGATGAACATTGATAATTATGTAACATATTATTATCACTTCTGACTTTTCCTAAATATTTTATTTTTGTTATATTTTTACAAGTCATATAGGGTTCCTATTAATATTACCACATGTTGTATTATCTGTCCACCCTGTATAAAAATGAGCAAGATTATCATGATTACAAATAATATGGTTTGTTAATTCATCAATAAATAAATAATGCTTACAATCTCCACATATAATTTTAGATTGTCTATAGTGGATTAATATACATGGGACCGTAAAATATATCGTAAAATTTACCATGAATCTTTCCTAGGAAAGCGATTAGAACATCTGGGATAAAATATAGGAGAGTGTTTACATTTGCAGGAGATGTGATTTAAAAGCTTGTCTACGAATATACAATTAGGACATGTTTCACAACAATTTAAAATAAAATCAATATTTTTTAATACAGAATATGTAACTATTCTTTTGTTTATTTCTATAGTAATAATATCCATTATTTATCCTTTAATTTAAAATCAGCACAAATAACCATACAATCTTTTCGTACTAATGTGGTATGTTCATATTTTTTACATTCCAAATAACGAGTTAGATTATCAATCATTTTTATATTAATACAATTTTTACAAAATTCTTCATAGTATTCTTCAGTTAATTCACTTAATTTATTATCATTTGTTTTAATATTATATATTATCATTAATTATTTCCTTTCTAAACAATTAAAACTTACATAGCATTTTGATGATACACACCCACAAATTACAAAATAAAGTAATTCGTCTAAAAATTTTAAATGTTTACAGTTTTTACAATTCACATTAATATAAGAAACTGGAGCTGTCATATTCTGAACTGGGTGTTCTTTAAATTCAATTTCATATTTAATAATAATGAATCCTTTCTAATTAAACATTCTTCTCCTAAAGCTTTTACATCTGAGTTACCACAAATCAAAAATCTAGTTAACTTATCTAAAAATTTGAAATATTTACAATTTTCACAATTATATTCAATATATAGTAAAGATGTTTTTGTTTCTTTATTATGTTTTTCGTATATGATAATATAATTATCCATATATCACTCCTTATTTTTATAACGAGAACAACCAGATACATAAAGATAATGATCATGTTCTTTTAAATTAGAATAATTACAAATAGAATGTTCTATTAATTCATCTAAGAATACTAACCATTCACATGTTTTACAATTTATTATGTTATAAAATCTAGTTGATCTAGTTAATTTTAAAAATAAAAATTCAACTGTTGCCATTTAATTTTTCCTTTATATGTCTTGTACAACCATCTGGAAAAAGCATAAGATAATGTTTTAAATAATCCATATTACATATAGCATAATTAGTTAATTCGTCTAGAAATATTAAATATATACAGTCTTTACACATTAAAATATTATAATTATCTGTAAAATAAATATTTTCATTTTTTATAAAATTAATATTAGGCATTTATTTCTCCATAAAAAAGCAACAAGACCCCCAATAATTAACTCTTTTATACCATTCTAAAGTTGTAGGTAATATCTTATTACAAACAATATGGTCTAATAATTCATCTTGATACTCAATGAATTTACATTTAAAACATCTAATTAATAATCTATCATTAACTATACTAATATTATTATCATTAAATTGTATTGATGACATTATTCATCCTTTCTTTTAAAATCATAACACATATTAATATCTTTACGATTATCCCATATTGATTCTGAATAAGGTAACTTACATATAACAAAATAAACTAATTTATCTAAATATTCTAAATGTTTACAACAACTACAATATTCTTCAACATATTCATTAGTAGTAATTTCTAATTCTTCATCAAAGAATTTTATGGAACCCATATTTTATCCTTCTAAAATTGGTTTAAGTTGAATCTTCTCTTCATTGTATGAATGTGAATAATTTTTCCAATCATCTATAATTTCTGGGTATAAATAAAATTTAGCTTCAAAGTTTAATATTCCATTATTTTTAATATTAGCTTTAACAATATATCCACCAATAGCCGGAACTAATCCTTTTCTTTTTAAGTAGTTTGTAACTCCCTCAAATGCTCCACATTGCATTCCAAAAATACTTCCAAATAATGCTTGCATTTGAATATGTAAGTGACCACATAATACAAACTTAATAGATGGTTTTTCTTTCAGTCCTCTAGATACTGATAATAATTCAGAGAATGCTAATTGTTCAACACCTTTTTGTAATCTATAAGAAATTGAATAAGGAACTCCACCAGAAGGATGCCACATTTGTAAATCAATTCCATTTAAAATAGGAACAACACATTCATCATAACCTAAGTTATGTAAATCATGTCTTTTACTTGACATTACATTTAATGGATTATAACTACCATTTTTAATATGAGAATAGTCATGATTACCACCCAATATCCACCAATCAAATCCAGTTTGTAAATTTGCTAATAATGAGTCAGTTTGCCCTTGTGCAGATAATTCATATAAGTCAAATTCTTGACCTGGATATACATGTCTTCCAGCCGTAACATCTCCAGGTGAAAAAATATGTTTAACTCCTTGTTTTCTACATTCATTACAAAATTCATTTAATGCAGTTATTTGGCATGCTTTAGACCCAAAATGTAAATCAGAAGCTGCAGCAAAAATTATTTCTTTTTCTTCTAATTGATTAGGTTTTATAATTCCAGTATTAATATTATAAGCTCCATAATGTAATATATCATTATCAATAATTATATGATAACCTTGAGTTTTATAATCATCAATTAATTTAATTAATTCTGTTCCATCACAATGTAATATTTTTGTTAATTCAAATAGAGATATTATTTTTCTAGATTGAATTAATTTAATAAAGTCTTGTTGTGGTTGTACTTCTTTTACTTCTATATTTTTAAATTTTTTTCTAAGTCTATTAATATAAGTTGAAAATGAACCAGGACCATAAGAATAATTAAAATCTTTTATAGCAATATCTAATAACTCTTTATTTGATTTTTTAAAATTTTCTTTCATAAAAATTGTTAATTTTGAAGCTGGTTGATTACTCATTGTATTTTTCTCCCATATAAACAATGTAATTTACCTTCAGTATTTTGTTCATATAACCAGAACAGTAAACCCTTATGTGAGAAGGGTTCACAGATGTTCTGGTTGTAACAAAATAAAAATATTGTTTAAAAGAGAAAATAAAGCTACAAAAAACAAAATTGGGAAATACTACCCCAATTTTGTTTTTCTAAATCAACCCGAAACCGTCGGATCTTTTTTTCCTGCCAGCTGTTTTTTGATGGTTGGGATTATCCTGCTGTTTCCTCCCATGAGATTTATTACGATCTTATTGGTGTCGTCGACTGCGTTGGTCAGTTTGACCAGTTCTGCTGAGGTTTCAGCCGGGCCTTTCTGAGCCATCTGGATGGCTTCAGTCAGGATGGTCAATCCCTTTTTTATTTCCTTCTGGTTTGTTGCTACTTCTTCCTGGACCTTTTCCAACTTCTTTTCCAGACCGAGTATCATCATTTTGATTTCAGATACCTCGGTCATTGAGGCATCGATCTTTTTCGCTGCCTCTTTTACGTCACTGTCCAGGCCGGGAAATGCTTCTTTGATGCTGTCATGAATTCTTTTCTTCGTTGAGCTTCCCGCCGTTGTTGCCCGATCTTTTAGTTCCCCAAAGAACTTGCTGTAGGCGGAGAACACGACATTTTCTTTAAATACATTTGACATTTTCATATCTCCTTTTGTAATTTGTGGGTATTCTAAAAACACCCAAAATACTTCTTCTTAGTAATTAATATATATAGCATAATAAAGAATTCTTAAAAATTTAGAACTGATATTAGAAATAAATAAGAACAAATTTAAGAAATGAGTTCACATAAAAAATATAAAGGAATAATATAAAATATGGAAAAAACTAAAGTTATAAAGATAGATGATCATTATGGTGAACATTGCTTTAATGATTCAATGTGTCCTGATAGAACAGAAAGAAAACCTTTAGGTATGGTCCATATATTTGAAGTTGATGAAGAAGGACAAAAAAAATTAATTCAAAAATCAAATTTAGTAGTGTATCAAGGAAGAAGTATTGTAGCTTGTAGAATGTTCAATATGCCTAATTTAGCAGCAATATCTGATTCTACTGCAGTTCAAAATGAATTCATATGCTGGTTAGGTTTAGGTAATGGTGGAGCACCTTCTCAAAATCCTTTTGTACCATATGTTGCAAATAGTACTGATACTGACTTACAATCTAAAATCATGATAAACCCAACTGATGCAACATGTTCTGGATTTAGTTCAATATTGGGAGGATATACAAAACATCCATTTGATTCTGTAGATTTTGAACAAGATTCTTCAAACAATAATGCATATTTAATTTGTAGAGTTATTACATCTATCGGAACTAATGATGCAAATGGTAGTCAAATAAATGAAGCTGGTTTATATACCGCTGCTAGTAATTCTGGAAATTATACAGGTCCATTTCATTTATTTGCCAGAGTTACATTCCCTACATTAGTTAAAGATTCAACAAGACCATTATTATTTGTGTGGTACATCTACGTATAACGTATAAAATAAATAGTAACATAGGAGGAGAAAACAGATGGCAACTCCAATATCCCCAGGCGTATATTCCACACTTACTGATTTAAGTAATTATGTTGGAGTTGTTCCTGGAACAATAGGGTTTATTTCAGGTTTAACTAAACAAGGACCAGATAATATTTTAACTTATCTAAGTTCTAATACTTCATTAACTTCTCAATTTGGTCAACCAAATATCAATACTTATGGTAAAAATTATGGGCAAGCTCCATATATGGCTTATAATTATTTAAATGAATCTGGCTCATTTTATTTTATGAGATGCATGCCTACTGATGCTGCATATTCTAACTTACAGATTAATGTTACAGATGTTGGGAATGTTCCTGCTATTCAAGTTAAATATAATAACTCATTAAATACAATGGATTCGATTTATACTGCATTAAATGCAACTGATGGAACTTCTGTTTTTCCCCTTTGTATTTTATATCCAGTTGGTAGAGGTGATTTTTATAATTCATTGGGTGTTAGATTTACTAAATATTCAAATCCTTTAGTATCAGGCCTTTATATTTTAGATATTTATCAAGTTCAATCAAATGGGTCAGAAGTTATTGTTGAATCTTTCCAAGTTTCATTTGATCCTAATTCTACAGATTTATCTGGTGATTCTACTTGGATTGTTTATGTACTTAATACTTATTCTTCAATATTAAGAGCTTTAATGAATGTATCAGATGGTGGAGATTACACTTCTGGTTATTACAAAACTATTAAAGTTTATGCTAATAATGTAGGTAGCGTTTCTGTTAATTTAACTCCTGCTAATATTAGTGATGACAAACAAAATTTTACACAATGGGCTGGTTATAAAGTTATTGCTATAGATTCTTGGGGCAACAAAATTTATGGTTATCTTGGGAATACCCCAACCAATAACGGAACTGAAGTTAATGTTTATTCAAATTCTGGGTTAACCACTCTTGGTTGGTCAGGCGACACAACTTCTTTTAATGTAAATACTGTTGTTACATACCAAGTTAAAACTTTCAATTTAGATATTTCTTTTGCATTTACTTCTAATATTCCAACAGCTATGAAATTTGGTTCAGATGGTGGATTAGTGACTAGTAATGGAACATTAAATACTGTAACTGCAACTCAGATATTAGCAGATGGTTATGCTGGTTTGCTTGATGATTCAGTATTAGACACTGAAAATATTTATTTCTCAATGGTGTTTGATGGTGGTTATCCTAATGATGTTAAAACTCAAATTGCAACATTAGCTCAAGTTAGAGATGATTGTGTTGCAATTCTTGATAATGGTGATAATGCAAATGTATCTGCTGCATTAACAACGAGACAGAATGTAAATGTATTTAATGATTTTCATACTGCACTTTATGAAGAATACAATCAAGTTTATGATATTTTTACTGGTCAAGATATCTGGGTTTCACCTGTTTATCATATGGCTTATATTCTTCCTAGAAATGATAATGTTGCAGAATTGTGGTTTGCTGCAGCAGGATTCAATAGAGGATCAATAGATACAATTAAACAATTAAGATATAATCCAAAGTTAGGTGATAGGGATCAATTCTATCTTGCTCAATTAAATCCTATTGTTAAGTTCAATGAAGGATATACAGTTTGGGGTAATCTTACTAGCCAGACTCAATCTTCAAAAATGCAAAATTTAAGCGTAGTTAGAATGTATATGTTCATTAAGAGAGCATTGGCTCAATTCTGTCGAGCATATATTTTTGAGCAGAATGATGCAATTACTTGGAGTAAAATTAATGGTGAGATAGTTTCATTTTTGAATGACATTCAAAAACGGAGAGGTTTGAATTCTTTTAGTGTTGAAGTCTCTGCAACTGATTACGAGCTAAAGACTAAGAGATGCCATTCGACTATAATCTTGAATCCTGATACACCTTTAGAAATCATTATGAACAATTTTTATATTCAATAAAATTTAAACAAAAAAATGTACCACTCAATATAAAAAATTGAGTGGTACATTTTTCCGTTATCATTATTCCTGTAAAAGTTGAAGTTTATTCGTCCAACTACCACAATTAATAGCAGATTCATTTAAACCTAATGAACATTTACCTTCTTTAAACATCTTACAATTACAACATTCTTTACATAAAGCTTCCATTTACTTATTCTCCTTTTTATTTTTAGATTCTTCCAACATTTGTTTAAAACAAGAAATAGGATGAAAATATTCCCAAATACATTCCTTAATTATTTTAATAAGAGATCTCATTTTAATCCCTCAAATTTATTTTTTATATCATTTGCAAATTCTATAAACCTTCCATCAGCATCTGCTTGTTCAGCCCAATTTTGAATTACTCCAGGTTTACATACACATTTCCAACCTTCAATTGTTGGTATTAAAGACCTTCCACAACCACATGTATACTCATGCATAATTCCAATTGTTTGTCTTTTCTTTAAATTTGCAACTTCTTCATGCGACCATGGAGCTTTTGATTTTTGCATAATCAACCCTCCTGTATTATTCTAAACTCGCAGTGATATTTTGAATATCTATCACTTTCCTCTTGATATGGAGTTTTATTCATCATACATATATTCCAATGAACTAATTCATCATAAAATAAATATTTACATCTTTTACAAAAGAAGCCTGGAAAAATACAACTAGAATATATTTTCTTTTTCATACCCATCACACTCTCTTGTTGTAGCATCATATCCAATTTTTTGATAATATGGTCTTTGTTCTATTTTGCAAAAACAATACTTTAATAATTCATCTTCAAATCTATGTTTGCAATCAACACATTTTACTGGGTATGAAAAATCCATTGGTAGTTTTTTAGTTTTCATAATATCCATCACATTCCCACATTTTATTAACATCTTTTAAATAAGGTCTTTGGTTAATTTGACAAAAACAATAATTTAATAATTCATCCCAAAATCTATATTTACAATCATAACATGTTGAAGGTTGATTTATTTCATAATCTAAAATATATTTTTGTTTCATTCATTTGATAAAATAATTTTGTCATTAGTTAAAGTAAAATTGTTCATATCCCAAGCACTATAATAAGAACCAACACTTGAATTGTCATTTCTTTCTGTATAAACTATGACTCCACTACCATAAACATTAAATAAAACTATAAAAGTTCCTTTTCTATCATTATCTTTAAATTTCATTAAACATGGGTATTGTTGTTTTGTTTCTTTTTTTACTAATTCGCTTTTCATTATGTTTCTCCTTTTTAAATTAACTCAAATAGTTCCATTGTATTTTTAATTAAGTGATATAATTGTTCATCTAATTTAAATCTTTCTTTATTCTTTGTCATTTGTGTTAATACATTTCCATCATCTTGCCCCAATGAACTAGCTTTCCAATCACAAACTAATTCTAATAAATCAATTAAATTCATATCACTTATACCATTTTCAAAATGTTCAGGATGGTGTCTATTTCTCGCATAATGATGTTTAAGAGCTACCTCTAATTTTACTTTTATATTATCTTTATATTCTTCTGATTGATATTCAATTGCATTTCTTTTTGGTGCATCTGCAAATATTTCAACTTCTGGTGGCATTAGTTTACTCATATCATGATACTTAACTCTTTCCTCCAAAAGAGCAATAATTTTTCCTGCAAATTGTTTTACCATTTCTTGATGTTCTTTTATATCCATTTTTACTAAATCAATCTTATCCATAATTTAACCTCCAAATTACACCAACTTAAGGTGACCAGTAATTTTATCTATTTCTTCACTTTTAGCTGGACCTATTCCTATACATGTATTTGTTTTAACTCCATGAAATTCAGTAGTCCCATTATCAGTTATTAATATACAAGGTAATTTAGCTTCTTCTGCTTTTTTGTATAATTCTAATAGTTCTTCTTCGCTGTCACAACTCAAACAAATTTTAGCAAATGAGTTTTCAAACCATTCAATCATATCTTGATTTACATCCATTGACATAGTTCCAACTCTACCACTACTTGTATCAAATGAATACAATTCCATATTTTTAGTAAATATTCCTAATACAGCATGCCCGATCTGACTCCCGAATTTTCCTTTTCTAACTTTTAAATCATTTCTCCAAACTATTACCATTTTAGTTTTATAATTATTCACTTATTCTCCCTTTTGTTCTTCATAAAAAGATGGATTCTTAACTGGGAAATTACCTTGTATTTGACCACATTCTAAACAAGTTTTAAAATGAATATAATCACCAGCCCCAATATTTAATCCAGAAGGAACATAATCATTTCGTTTTTTATTTTTAAATTCAAAATCATTCATATCATTTGATTTTCCACTTACTGATAATATTCTATCTGAATCACATCTTTGACATTTCATTTTTATTCTCCTTAATAATCTATTTCAATCCATAATGAACCAATATGTAATACATAATGCCAACCATCATAATATTCTTTTACAAATTCTAATTTAGGTTTTCCATTCCAATATTCATAACCACAAGACCATTTACCAAATAATAATATATAAAAGAAATTTTTTATATTTTTCAATCATTTATCCATGCTAAATTATTTGATATGAATTTTTTATATTTTTCATATTTATCTTTTAAATCTATTGTTAAACCTTCTAATGATTTATCACCAATACATGATTTATGTATTACTGCATTTGGAAAAAGTTTAAAATTATTAATAGCTAAATATGTTATATCATTTTTTTCTATTTCTTCATTACATAAAGGGCACCAATGTCTTGATGAAGGTATATAAGCTCCTTCCCATTTATACTCTCGATAGTTACAAAAAGTTCCATCTTTAAATTTTATAGTTTCTTCAAAAATTTCACTCACTATTATTTCCTTTTTAATTTACTTGATTTAATTTTATTATCATCTCTTTGATTACACTTATAACAAGATACTGTTAAATTTGATTCGTCATATTTATCACCACCTATTGAAATAGGTATAATATGCTCAACTGTAGCAAGTATTTGATTTTGTAAATTATTATCTTCAACTTCTTCAAGTAATCCAGTTTTTCCACATTTATAACAGAATAAATCACCATGAATTAATCTAAATTTAGTTAAATATTTTAATCTAAAATCTAACCATTCTTTTACACTTTGTTCTTGATAATCACGTTTAAGTTTAATTAAAGCAGCTAGTGATTGAATATGTGGTTTTCTAACATAAACTACATGTTTAATTGCCATAATTATTCCTTATTTAAACCATACTTGGTAAATTTGAACAATCTAAACATATTTCAGATTTAATATGATTTAAAATAACATCATAAGTAAATTCTTCCCAAAATTTATAATCAGGATGTTCTGGTATATCACTTTTATCCATGGTTTCTCTAGTTTCTAAAATCAATTCTTCAAGTTGAGTTTCTAAATCAGTATATTTATAAACTCCAAGTTTAATATCAGTTAGAAACTTAGATTCAGGTCTTGGAAATGTAATTGTGTAATTGGTAAATAATTCTTTAGCTTGATATGCTGCTCTAAATGCATGTGATATTGCCTTCCAATCTGCTCCTTCCATTTTAGCAGCTTTCTTAGCTCTATCTCCATATCTCTGTAATTTATTTTCCAATATTTCTAATGCAAATGTTAATTGAACTGTAACTTGAAATTGGCAACCACAAATTTCATATGTATCAAATGTGGGTTGGTCTGGATGATTCTTTGGTATTTGATCAGCTGGTATAAATTGTATCCATTCACCTGTAGGGAATGTAGATAAATCACATTCTTTAATTTTAATTTTATTATCTTTAGTTGCTTTATGTTCTTCAATCTGTTTTTTAAACCATTCAATTACTTCAACTATGGTATTAAGTCGATCTCCTTTAACTGAATATTTAGATGCTTGTGATTGAGCAAAACCAACAAAAGAAACTACTTGTTTGCTATAAAATTTTTCTCTATTTGTAACAATTGTATTCCATAATAATGAACCTTGAATAATTTTATCTTTTGGAGTATGAAGCATATCAAATGCTCCTGACTGACCAGCGAGAGATTCTTCTATAAACGTATACAAACTTAAAATTTCTATATCTTTATCTTTAGATGTATTTCGACTATATTGGTTTCCTGTCGAATGTTTTTCAGTAAATCTTGGTAATTTATTTAAAATAATATCTCTAACTAATGGAAAGGAAACACCTTTATAATCAACATCACTCTCTGGTGTTCTGGTACCAAATAATGTACTACCATGATACATTTTAACAATTAGGTTCACTTTATTCACTCCTTTTTTCAAACATTTCGCATCCACCATGTTTATGAGATATAACACAATGATTACTATTTTCCATTAAATAAAATAAAATACAAACAAAAAATCCTGTTTCTTTAATCATTTTTTGTTCATCTACTAATGGATGGGAATTAACTTTTAATTGACTTTTACATATACAACAACATTCCACACCACGCCCAATCGGAGTATTAGAAAATTCTGGTCCTAATAAACATTTTGTTTCATCATTTACTTCATATGTTATCATTTAATTTTCCTTTGAAATATTGAAATATGTTTTAAAAGGAATTGGACTTCTTTCTTCAGGCGATAAATCTTTTTTTCTTTTTTCTTGATTTAACTCAAAATATATTATATGTCTATCTGAATAACAACCATCTTTTTCTTCAGGTGTATAAGCTTTAATTCCTATATCAATAAGATCATTTAAAATATTATTAATAGGTTTATTAACTTTAGAAGTTAAACCTCCACATTCAATTCCTGGTAATGTTCCACAAAATCTAATTTCTATTATAGTGTAATTAAAACTAAATAATTTTTTTATTATTAAGTTTAATTGTTCTTCTGTAATATAAATATTTTCTTCTTTATTAGATTGGATAGACATTTAATTCTCCTTTTATCTATTAGGTCCTATTAATCTAATACTTGTTATAATTTTTGGATTATTACTGTTTCCTATTATATACAATACTGTTCCGTCAATTGTTCTAATAATATAATGATATGATATCTCATTATTTATTACCGATGCACTACTAATATCACATGATGGATATTGGTTTCTAATTTCTTGTATTATTTGATTTGTATAATTTGCTTGATTACAACTTGTTAAAAATAAAAATAATATAATGATATATTTTTTCACTTACTTCTCCTTATAAATTTAGGGAGAGTTAATTTTTTATTATTATTAACTCTCCCTAAATTTTAGTTTTTAATTACCATGCGGGGTTGGAAGTCTCATACATGTATTTTTAATTACATCAGGTAGAGATGGGAATACATCAATACCACTCATTTGTTTTAATGTATAAAGTGAAATTTGTTGTACTTCTGTTTTAGATGCATTATCAACTAAATAAGCACCGGCCATTTTGCGATTTTCATCATACATAGCTTTAAATAATTTAGTAGGAACTGATACATTTCCTATTTTCTTTGGATTTGCATCATAGATTGAACCAGTTACAACATAGACACTATTGTTGGTACTCTTGGTATAATTTCTAACTGCTGCTTCAATCTTTGACCAAACCCCTCTGTTATTGGTTGGATTTTGAGGTACCATATTTGCTAAACTAAAACATTCAAGTTGAAATTCAGGAGTTGAAAAATCTGCGTCAGGTGCAACATGACCACGATCATATCCTGATCTTGTATAATCTCTTAATTCAGCTCTCTCATTTAAAAGAAGTTTTTGCTCAGGATGAAATGCATCATGCCTCGGCACTGATTTAGCTTTAACCAAACGGTCTTTAGTTAAATGTTCAGAGGCATAAAGTGCAGTTCTTGTAACTCCTGAATGTTTAACAGCAAATTCAGAAAAACATAATTCTTTAGTTCTTGGTAAAAGAGATGAAATTAAATCCTGAGCTTGCCCATCAGCAAAATGTTGAGGACAAGCTGTTTGACCACCATAACTAATACCACTTAACATGAAAGTTAATCCCATCAAAATTACCAGTTTTCTAAACATTTTTATCTCCTTTTTGTTAATGTATAGAATTATTCTATACAAATATTATTTTAAATTTATCTAAATAGATTGTATAAAACAAATAGATAATAACCTAAACTAAATAATAAAGTACCTGTGTAATCTCTAATAAATTTAATTCTCCAGAAAAACGAAAAACATACAGTTCCCCAAACAACAGAAGTTTCTATAAAATCATAACTCATTATCTTTATCCCCACAATATTCTATTACTAATTTAGTTAATTCTTCTTTATTATTTAAATCAGGATTATCTAAAACTTCTTCATATAAATAATTGAGGATTTCTCCAACAATTACTCCAGGTTTGATATTTAATATTTCAATTATATCATTCCCTTTTAAAGCTAAATTACTAAGGTAATGAACAGGATTTGGTCTATGTGTTTCATAATAAAACATTTTACTTCTTTTTTTATAATATTCAAATGTTACTTTTTTATTAACATCATATCTGATTCTTCCCATTCCATCATAAAAACTTAATCTTAATAAATCTTTATATTGAATATTTCTTTCATTTAAAATTGATAATATTCTTCTAACACATTTTGGTGTTATTTTTTCAGCAGGTATTATTCTCATATGTAAATCAGTTACACCAGTTATTAAATTTATTTCTTCTTTACTAAATCTTAAATTTAATAATTCTGTTTGTAATATTTTAGCCCCAACATGAGCGTGGTCTAAAAAGAAAAAGTCATTAGTTTTAGGATTAATTTTACATGTTAATGGTTTTCCAATATCATGTAAATAAGCTGCTAATTTAATTAAAGGATATTTAGTAGATGCAGAATCTCCACTTAACATCATATGAGTAAAAATATCTTCATTATGATGTGGGCCATGAGCATGACCATAACATAAATCTAATGTTGGAAAAATATATTTTAACATGCCAATTTCATGTAATGCTTCAAAAAATATTGATGCTTTTTCTATTTCCATTGCTTTTAATATTTCTAATCTAATTCTTTCTTTTTTAATATGAGGAAAAGCTATGGGAGTCATTAACTTTAAATGTTCTAATGTAAGATCATCAAATATTCCATCAATTTTAGCTTTAAATCTACAAGCTCTAATAATTCTATTTGGGTCTTCAAATATTCTATGTTTTGGATCTCCTATAAATCTTATCAATTTATTTTTTAAATCTTCTTGGCCATTACAATAATCTATAAGTTTATTATTAATTGGATTGAATGCAATTCCGTTCACACTTAAATCTCTACGATAAACATCTTCAACCAAAGTTTTAGCTAATGTTACTTTTACACTTTTATCATTAAATCCTGTATATACATCAGTTCTATATGATGCAACTTCAATTTTATTAACTAAAATAACTGCAAAATTTTCTCCACATTCCTTAACTTTATTTTTTTCATCTCTTTTAAACAATTCCATAATTTGATCTGGAGTTGCTGATGTAACCACATCTTTATCTTTTTCAGGAATTCCTAATAACATATCTCTAACACATCCACCAACTAAATATGCTTCATACCCTTGTTCTTGTAAAGTTTTAATAATTTCTATTGCATCCAAAATCTAACCTCCTTATTTTAATGCATTTTTTAATGAATAATCTACAAATTCTCCAATTATTAATTTTAATTCTTCATTCATATTATTTTTAGCTTTTATTTCTAAATTAGTAAACATATCATTATAAAATATTCTTTCTCTATTTAACATTTTTTCTAAAAATTTTTTTCTACCTTTTAAATACATGTATTCGCCTAAATGAATATATTCCATTTTAATTAATTTACAATATTCATTATACTCATCTTTATCTGATGCTAATACCATTAAATCTAAATCTACAATTCTTCTATCTAAATCTTGTTTTAATTTATTATATCCAGAATGTTTGGTATTTAATATAATTCTAAATACTAGTTCTTTGAAACTTTTTGCTAATCCTAATATATCACAACACTGAAATAATAATAAAGCACTTGCCTGTTCTGAATTTATATGTTCAGTATAAATAGCATCATGAAAAATAATTGAAAAAATTATAATACTATGATTATATACTGAATTAGATTTATAATATTGATAATAATTTTTAATCATATCTAATATATGTTTTAATGTATGATAATATCTTTTAGGACCATTGTAAAACATTACTAACATATTATACATTTCCCAGGCAGCGGCTCGATTAAAAAAATCTCCATCAAAAATTTTTTCTTGTTCCATTTCATTTAACAGATCTTCCCATACAATTCTAAATTGGTCAGTTAGAGTATTTTGTTCTTTCATAATTATCCTTTATCTATTAAGTTTAAAAAAATTGAGCTATATAAGCCTCAATTTTTATTTATTCCCCACCCTGATTCAACCATTCTTCCATTGTAATTAAAATTGGTATTTTTATTTCATCAAGTAATGGCAATTGTTTTTAATTTTTTAGTAATCTCTATAACTATTATGTTTTTGACATTTTTGATCATTTATTAATACCCCCAAACGATTCCAGATTGTTACGATTGAGAATATGATTATTAGAGTCACCCACATTTGAATGTTAAGAGTTTCATAAATGTCGTGGGTTACTGCTAAAGGTTCGATTACAAGTTTAGCACTATAAAAGATTAATGCTGTTAAGATTACGTATGCTATTAAAAGTAGTCTTTTCATTGCTTATCTCCTTTGTATTTTCTTTATTGAGTACATCCATTATATCTGCAATACAACGAAGGTCAGTACTATTAAAACAACCATCTATCGTAACTACCATTTCATCATTAAATTTGTTAAATTTTACATATTCATTAATGATATGAGGGTTGTTATTTTTCTTGATAATGTTATCAATCATTTCTTTTTTCTCTCCTGTGATATTTTTCAACATATGTTTCATATTAAATCCCCCTTATAAAATTTAATTGAATTAATATCTTATTAATTAATATATATAGCAAGGGAATGAATCCTTAAATTCTTAGTCATCTTTAAGATAATTAAGAACAAAATTAAAATGAGGTTTATTTTTATAAAAAGGATATTTAAATGAACGGGTCTAACGAATTGAATATTAAATGTGAAATTTGTGGTAAAGAAATAAAGTCAACTAAAGGTTTTTGTCATGTTACTTTAGCTCATAAAATAAGTGCTAAAGATTATTATGATAAATATTTAAAGAAACCTGATGAAGAGATATGCCCTTTATGCAATGAACCAACACCTTTTCTTGGTGTTTATTTAGGTTATCAAAAACATTGTGGAGCAAAATGTTCACAAGGTAGTGAAGAAAGAATTGTTAAGTTTAAAGAAACTAGATCTAAATGTGATGAGAATTTAGTTAAACAAAAAAGAGCTAAAACTAATTTAGAAAGACATGGTAATGAAAATGCTAATGCAACAGATAAAATCAAACAAAAATCTAGAGATAAATGCTTTGAAAAAAATGGTGTTTATAATCCTGGGCAAACTGAAAGTGCTATAAAAAAAAGACATGATACTAGGCAAAAAAATCATATAAATAATGTTGTATTTGATATATTAAAAAATAAAAATTTAGAAATGATTTCTGAATATAAAGATGCAACTGAAGAAGCTACTTTTAGATGTTTAATTTGTAATAATGAATTTAAATCAATTTGGAATTATGTTCAACAATGGAAAAAATGTCCAATTTGTTTTCCTAGTAATACTCAATCCAAACCTGAAGATGAAATTGTTGAATTTTTAACTGAATTGGGTATATCAAATATTATTAGGAGAAACAGAAAAATTATATCTCCTAGAGAAATTGATATTTATATCCCAGATAAAAATATAGCTATAGAATTTGATGGTTTTTATAGACACTCGGATGAAACTGATTCAGATCCATCTAAAAATCCTCATTATCATTTAGATAAAACTATTAGTTGTAATGATCAAAATATTAGATTAATACATATATTTGAAGATGAATGGTTATTTAAAAAAGATATTGTTAAAAGTAGATTAAGACAAATATTTAAATCGAATAATCAATTAAAAATTTATGCAAGAAAATGTATTATTAAAGAAATTTCTCCAACAATTAAAAATGAATTTTTGGATAAATTTCATATTCAAGGTAAAGATAGCTCTGTTATTAAATTAGGAGCTTTTTATAATGAAGAATTGATTTCAGTTATGACTTTTGGTCATGGTAATATTTCTAAAGGATCTAAACATAAAGATGATATATGGGAATTAAATAGATTTTGTTCTAATTCTAATTATCAAATTCCTGGTATAGCTAGTAAATTTCTTAGTTATTTTAAAAAAAATTATATTTGGTCTGAAATATTTAGTTATGCTGACAGAAGATGGTCTGATGGTGATTTATATTATAAATTAGGTTTTGAATTTAAACATAATACTTCTATTAATTATTGGTATAATAAAGGATATAAAAGAATACATAGATTTTCATTACGAAAAACAGAACTAGATCCTAAAGAAATACCCGAACATATTATTAGAAGACAAGAAGGATACTTTATTATATGGGATTGTGGAAGTATTAAATTTAGTATGATAAATAAGTTATTGGAGGATAAATAAGATGGGTATGAAGACTTCGTTTGCAGCATTACAAGAAAATATATTAACAAGAAAATTCGGTGGAACTAATGTAGGAACTGCGGAACCATACCTCTCTGGGTATCACTTTTGCTGGTTTTCTTATCTACCCCCACAGATAGTAAATTACAGTAAATTGGGAAATAGTGGTCTTTCATCTACAGCAGACATTCAAAATGTATTAGCTGCAACATGTACTTCTGTAACTCCTCCCGGTGGTACTTTACAGAAAGTTGAATATACTGGGCTTGGTGGAGTTAAATGGGCAGTACCTGGTAACATTGATTACCAGAACTCTGTATCATTAAAATTCATTGAATTCTGGAGTGAACCTATCCTTGATATTATGCATGGTTGGGTTAAAATGATTCGTGACTACAGAACCGGTACTACTAATTTAGCTGCTACTACAGATGGTGGTGGATACACTAAGAAAGATTATGCAGGTACTTTATATTACTGGACTACTGCTCCTGATGCACAAAGAGTAGAATATTTTGCATGTTATGATGGTGTTTTCCCGACTAAAGATCCACAAGATTTATATCATGGAGATGTTGAATCTGTTGCAAAATTAGATGTTGAAATTGAATTCAATGTTGACTATATTTGGCATGAACCTTGGGTGTTAGCAAATTGCCAAAATTATGCTTCACTGTTTGCTGCTGCTAAGAATACTGTTCAAAATTATCAAGAACCAAAATAACATTAAACCTTCACATACATAAATGGAGTGAAGCAAATAAACCTAGGAGGAATAACAATATGAGTAATGTATCTGATTCTTTAATTTTCTTAACCACACTTAGAAAGACTATGTGTGAATTCGTTGACCTGAATGAAGAGTCTACTAAGATTGAAAAAATCCAAAACAAAAACTTCATTATGAATGAGGCTTCAGATTATGAAGTTATGAGTCTTGCTGTTGAAGGTGAACTTCCTGATGAGAAGTACAATAGTGAAAAAGAAGCTGCTCTTTTTGAAGATGTTAGAACTTGCATTATTGAAAACTTTGACACTTTCAGCCAATATCTTTCTGAAGATGTTACCACTGACTTTGTTAGTGATATTACTGCTCTTAGTGAATATGGTCTTTCTTCGGCAGCTCCTATTGCTAATTTCCTGTTAGAACTTCCGTATGACTTAGTTCCAGCTGGAAAATTAAAAGGGCACACTGCTGCTAACTTTGGTAATAGAATGAAAGCTAGAGCTGGTTATGCTGGTAAAGCAGTTAAGAATGCACCTGCTCATGTTGGTGGTGCTATTAGAAGTATTCCTGGTAAAGCTAAATCTGCAGCATCTGCTGTTAGAAGTGCACCTGGTAAAGCTAAAGATTTTGGTAAAGGTGTTTTTGGAACTGCTAGTACTAGAAATCCAGAAACTGCACATAATGTTTCTTCTGCAACTGTTAGTGGTGAAAAATTAAGAATGAAAGCAGGTAACACTGTTGCTAGTGGTAAAGCTGCTGCTCAGAATGGTGCATCTGCAGTTGTTGCATTCGCTAATTCTAAAAAAGGTCGTTATATTGGTGGCGCTCTTTTAGCTTCGCTTGTTGCATATGCAGCTTATAAAGTTTATAAAGCAAAATTCAGTGCAGGTGCAAAAGCTTGCAAAGGTAAGACTGGTCCAGAAAGACAAGACTGCCTTAACAAGTTTAAGAAGGCTGCAATCCAGGCTCAGATTGCTCAGTTAAGGGCTGGGTTCTCTGGTTGTGCTTCTACCAAGGATCCTGCTAAATGCAAAGCTTCTATTCAAGCTAAGATTTCTAAGCTTCAAGCTAAAATTTAATAAATTATACAGATTCAAGGAGTTATACTTTTCGATGAAAAATATTAAAAATTCTTTGACATTCTTTTTAGCATTAAGGAGAACACTCTCAGAGTTTCTCAATACGAGTCATTTAAATGACCAAGCTAAAAAATTGTCCATCGACTATATACTTTCTGAGGCATCCGATTATGAACTTCTAACTCTGGCTTTAACCGGAAATTATCCTATAGAAAAGTATAACTCCTTGAAGGAAGTAGAACTTTTAAAATCATTTAAATCATTAATTATAGAAGACTTTGATAACTTATATAAATATTTAGGAAAAGAAACATTAGTAAGTGTTATACAAGAAGTACATGTTTTAAAAGAATCATCAAATGATTTATTAAAAATATTTTTAAATGAAAAGAAAGATAAAAAACCTGAAAATTATAAAAAGAAATATGGACTTATGGTTGCTGGTGGTATTGTAGGTGGAGCTGCATCTACAGCAGGAAAAGATTTATATACTACAGGTAAGTTATATGCGCAAAAAGGTTTATCTAATTTAGGGTCATATCTTAAAACACCAAATGGAAAAAAAATAGGTGCAGCTTTAACTGCGGCTTTAGTAATATATGCAGCAATAGTTGTTTATGAAAAGAATTTTGCTGAAGTATCAAAACAATGTGGCAAATTTAAAGGTCCGGAAAAAATAAATTGTATTAAAAAATTTAAGATTAATGCGATTCAAAAACAAATTCAAACTTTAAGACAAGGTATGATTACTTGTTCTAGTAAAGAAAATAAACAAAAATGTGAAAATGTAATTAAAGTTAAAATTCTTAAATTAGAAAATAAACTCAGTGAGATGAGGTAATATAATGAATATTAAAGACTCAGTTTTATTTCTTTTATTTGCTAGACAAACAATTAATGAAATGATCCATAATGAATCTAATTTAAATAAAACTGATAAATCTCTAGCTGAAAAATATATCATGATTGAGGCTTCAGATTATGAAATAATATCTATTTTACAGGAAGGTAAATTTCCTGAAACTAGATATAATCATGATAATCAAATAAAACTTTTTAAATCATTAAAAGAATCTATTAATTTAGATAAAAATATTGATAAAGAGATTAAACAATGTATTGTTGAAGTTGGATCCTTAAATGAAATTGGGTTATCATCTTCAGCTTCTACAATGAGTTATATTGTAGAACGTGGTAGATATAATGATTATGAAGATGATGAAGAAAGTGCTGGAAGTAAAGCTTTAGGTGCAGCAGCTAAAGTTGGTAATATGGCTATAACTGCTCATATGATGAGACCAGCTAAAGGTTATGTACAAACTGTTAAAGATATACCTGGGCAAATTAAAGCAGCTCCAGGAAAAGTAATGGCTTCATTAAAAGCAGGAAGAACTGCTGCGATGAATGGAGTTGCATCTGTTAATAGATTTGTTAGAACTCCATTAGGAAAAGGATTAGGTGCTGCTGTTATTGTATCTTTAATTGCATTAGCAGCTACTAAAATATATAGAGATAAATTAAGTAAAGCAGCTAGGTCTTGTTCTAAATTCTCAGGACCAGAAAAGAAACAATGCATGTATAATTTTAAAAGGGCTGCTATACAATCTCAAATAGGTCAATTAAAATCAGGAATGAGTTCCTGTAACTCAGTCAAAGATCCTAATAAATGTAAACAGAATATTATTAAGAAAATTAATAAATTACAAAATAAAATATAGAATGAGGAATCAATAATGGAAAAATTTGATTTAGAAATTGTATGTAAACAATACCTTATTGATGAATCATTCAATAAAAATTTTAAAGAAGTTACCACATTAGAAGAAAGAAAAGAATTTAGAGAATGGATTAAAAATCTAGATTATAAACAAACTATATCTTTATTTTTTGAATCTAATTTAAATATATCTAATAAACAAATTATGATATATGAAAATTTAATAGAAGCAAACGGTGAGAAATATCAAAAAAATAATTATTCAAAAAGTAAAGCTAACGCTGTTGATGCTACATATACTGTAAAACGACCAGATATAATGAATGTTGATCCTCCAACCAAAGCAAGACCTCATAAAATAATTGATGCACCTATTAATGCAAAAGTTAAACATAAAATATCTAATGTAGAAAAAGGTATAGCCGTTGGTGTTGTAGTTGCAGCAGCATTATATGCAGCATATAGAATTTATAAAAATTATTTTTCAAAAGCTGCTAAAGCTTGTAAAGGTAAAACTGGAATTGAAAGAGAAAAATGTTTAAAACAATTTAAAATTAACGCTGCTAAATTACAAATTACTCAATTAAAAAGTCATTATAATGATTGTAATAAAACAAATAATCCTGTGTCGTGTAAAGAAAAAATTAGAAAAAGAATACTTAAATTAGAAAAAGCAATGAATTCTAGCAGGTAACCCTCGAAAAGAGAAAGGAAATAAAAATGCCATTCAAAGGATTCAATCTCAAGTATCCAGAATACGAAGTAATCACTCCTCAAACCAAGAGGTCTTTCACTTTACGTTCTTTAAATGTAAGTGAAGAAGAAGCTATGAAAGGGAGTATGTTAACTCCCCTAAAAGTGACAGAACATTTGAATCAATGTATTTATGAATTAACAATTAAAAAACCAGAAGATATTACTGATTTTAAATCCTTTTTAGAAAAAGTTACAATTAAAGATAGAGAAGCTTTGTTATATGGATTGTATCATATAACATATGAAGATATTAGAAATTATGAAGTTAACTGTGAGTCTTGTAAAAAAGAATATCAAATCACAGTTAAAGCTTCAGAAATGTTTAGTTATGAAGTTTATCCTAGTGAAGATAATATAATTGAAAAAAGAGTTAAAGTTGCTTTACCTTGGTCAAAAGGTGTTTTTGCTTATATTAAACAACCTACATTATTTGATGAAGTTTCAGCATTGAAAAATTATTCAGCTATGGCTTCAGCTAATATAGATTTATTAACTTCAACTTTAATCATTGATAGATTTGAACAGGAAACAAATGCCAAATCTGAATCTATTATATATGATGACCGAAATGATATTATTGACGCATATAGAAGTCTTCCTGCTAAAGATAGGAAAGAAATTAATAAACAATATTCGGAATATTTTGGAAAATATTGTGTTAACTTGAGGATGAGGTCTTCTTGCAAACATTGCGGTCATGATGAAATGATTAATGTGGACTTAGTGGAAAACTTTTTTCGTATGGTATATGCAGGATGATAAAATAGATCAATATAAAAAAGATTTAGAAGAAAATATTTTTACTTGTAAAGAATTAACTGGTTCAAGTTATTTAGAAATTATGAGTATGCCAGTAGAAAGATTTTATAGACTTATTAAATGGAAGTCTAGTTTAGAAAAAGATAAGCAGCGTATTATGGATGATAAAATGAAGGGGTAAATAATGGCTACAGCTCTAACTAAATTCATAAATAATTCAATAGGATCACATGGAAGGACAACTGATTATTTACCTATAATCAGTCCTTCCGGTGATTTTACAAGAATTTATGATATTAATGTTATCTTAGCCTCATGGAATACAATATTAATAACTCCTTTAAGATCTGTATCATACAATCCTGATTTTGGTTCTAAATTATATAAATTTATTTGGGAACCATACGATGATGATACAATGAATGATATTAAAGATGAGGTTAGACTTAGATTATCTCAAGAAAATAGAGCCACGATTCAAGATGTATCTGTATTATACATGACTAATAAAAAAGGTTTTAGTGTAAATATAACAGCTAGTTACCAAGGTTCAACTGGGAATTTGGGAATACCTATGAATGAAGCTAATTATTTTAATTTCTTGAGTAATTCCTAAGATGAAACCATTATACTATTTTGTATTAAAAAATTATAGAGGAATCTTTAAGAAAAAATTTGTGGGTAATTCTCATATATTTTTAATTCCTAGAACTGAAGATGATTATCTATATTTAGCTTTATTAGGTAATATTGTAGATGAAGAAAATACATATGCATGTGTTTTAATATCAAGAATACCAGATGATATAATTGACTCTTTAATTGAGGGTGAACATGATCATTTTGGTAATAGATTTGAATTAATTGAAGAACTTAATGTCAGATTTTCTTGTGAACAAATTGGTATATATGATATAGAATTAGAAGGTAAAAGTAAATATATTTTATCTGATTTAGAAATAACATTTAATTCTAAATTAAGTTCTAGTTCTAAAAAAATTTATATTATTAAAGGTAAACTTAATTTAAATACAGAAGATGTTGGTTTAGATTCAACTCTTAAGATTGATGCTTATAAAAAGTTAGCAGTAACTTCTAATAAATTTAGAGTTAAGAAGTAAATATAAAGGAGGATTAAACAAAATGGCAGAACAAGAAATTATCCTTGATAAAAAAGCTCTTGAATGGGCTATAAAGAAAGTTATGTTAGAAGCTACTTCTTCTAGTAAATTTCTTAGAGAACATATGTCTTTTCAAGAGCATGTTAAACTCTGTGAATGGACTTCTAATTTAACTTATGAACAATCAGTTCTCATTTATATTGGTGAAAGTTATTCTAAAGAATTAACAACTGAACAAGTTGGTAAAGTTAGAGATTTTGAAAGTAAAACTAAGAAAAGATTAAAATATGGAGCAGCAGCCGCAGCAGGAGCCGCAGCAGTAAGAGGTAAAAGTGCTTATAATGCAGTAAAGAAACTTGGTGCATCTAGACATGCTGATTGGCAAAGGGCTGTAGATTATGCAGCTAATGGAGCAAGCAGGGATTCAGTAGCTTGGAATAAAGCTGCACAAAATGTTCCTAAACATACTACAGGTATAGCAAGAAAAGCTATGTCTGCTGTTGGTGGTGCTGTTACTGCTCATCCTGGTAAAGTTATTGCTGGGGCTGGGATTGCTGTTCTTGGTTATTATTTATTTAGAAAGTTTATGGATCCTTGTGTAAGACAATGCATTAAACAGGTTGGGAATAAAGGTAAAGTATGCAGGTATCAATGCCAAGCAACTGCAGCTGCTCAAGTTCTATCAAGTCTTAGATCTCAAAAAGGTAAATGCAACCAAACTAATAACCCAGAAAAATGTTTAAAGCAATTAGCCAAACAAGAAATTAAATGGGCTAAGAAACATCAAGAACAATTAGCTAAACTGGCTAAAGCAAAAGCAAATGGCTAATATTGAATTTAAAAACTTTATTTTAGAGGTAGTTTCTAATAGCAAAGTATTGCGAAAGAAACTACCTCTAAAGGAACATCTAAAATTGTATCAATGGGTTTCCGTAATTAAAGAAGAAGAATTAATTAAACTTTTAGAGTATAGAGATCCTACAAAAGAAAAGCCAATATATGAAAAAATTCTTAGGATTGGTTTTGCTACTGCATGTATTGTAATGCCAATTCCATTTATAGGTGAATTATTATTTGCAACTGCTAAATATCTTGAAGATGGTATTAGTTATGAATGTATTAAAGATTGTAAGAAACATCCTGATTCTTCAAGTTTTTGTTATAAAGTTTGTAACTATGAAGCAACTAAAAAAGTTTCTAAAATATTAGAAAATTCTTTTAAGAAATGTAAATATGAACCAATAGAAAAAAATAGAAATAAATGTTTTAAAAAGATGACTTCTTTATTAATAAAATGGAAACAAAGAGAAGTAGAATCTAAAATTAAAATGGACCACACTCAAAATATTATAAATCTTAGATTAAGGAGATAATCATATATGCAACTATACAAAACTATATATGATTATATCTATGACTACGAAAAATTACTCTATGATGTTTATAGTAAGAATGTAGTTTCATATTTAACTACTTATTATCATCTTGATTTATCAACAACTGTATGGGATGATAAAAATTTGATGGGTGGCTATTACGAGAGGATTGGTGAATTATCAGGGGTAAAATGGAATAAGATATTATTACTCCCGGTATTCTTTGTTGAAGCATTTACTAATACATTTGACGCAGAAGAAAGAGGTTATATTTCTAGTAGTGCTGAAACTCAAATAGTGATACCTGATTCATATGGTATAGTTCCATATCCTAATGATGTTATAAAATTTGACCAATCATTTATTAACACTAATTCAATTGACTCTAAAGATCCTTTATGGACTTGTACTAATACAACTAAATCTACATTTGGTGATAAAACTTTTATTAAATTACATATGACATTGGAACAGACAAGAACTACTGATGATATGGATTTACAAACATCTGAAACTTATACATTTTATGATTATACTAAAAATATTTATACATTAGATGATGCAGCCTTCATGACTAAAATATTATCTAAAAGCCAAACTGTAGCTAGTAATCTAAAAAACATGTATGACAAAAACACTGGATTTTATTTTCTTTAAAGGATACTGAATTAAAATGGCTAATAATACAGTTGATACTCAGAATAGTTTATCTAACCAGATATACTTATCTAGAGATAACATCCGTAATCAAATAATTTCATTAGCTCAAACATACCTTGATTTAAATGATGTTGATTTAACTCAAACATCCTTTTTATCTTTTATCATAAATACATTATCAACTTTAACATCTAATTTATTCTTTTATCAATCAAGTGTATTTAGAGAATTCTTTTTAACTCAAGCACAATTACCTACATCGGTACTTAATCTTTCATCCTTTATAGGATATACTCCTTCAATTGCAACCTTCTCTACATGCGAAATACTAGTTACAATGCCATTAACTTTTGATAGTGATTATATTACAATTGATATCCCTACAGGTTTTAATTTTTATGCTGGAAGTGTAATATTTCAAACTTATTTTGATTCTCAAATTGTAATTACTAATAATTCAAATGTTTCAATTGTTTCAACTCAAAGTATTATTGGCAGTAATGATAATAGAATATTTAATTTACCATCATATGTTGATAGTACTGCTGAACTATTATCTTTTATGTTACAAGTTAATCAATATCAAACATTAAATCAAGAATTTCAAGTTGATTCTGATATTCAAATATATCAATTTATAGAACAAGATGTAACATTTACTGGAGAAATATCAGGAATAACTGTTACAATAACACCGCCTAATAGTAATAGTCCAGTTACATATACTCAATTTAATAGTTTATATCTAATGTCTAATACTGATACAGGATATGTTATTAAAAGAACCACAACTGGAATTACATTACAATTTGGTAATGGATTAATTGGTTATCAACCGCCACCTTCTTCAAGTATTAATGTTACATTATTAATCACTTTAGGTTCTGCTGGAAATGTTATAGCAGGATCTATAACTAGTGGTGATAGATTATATTGTAATTCAAGTAATGGAACTGAATTGGTAACTTATACAGTTACAAATACTAGTTCTGCTACTGGTGGAACAGATGAAGAATCAATAGACCAAACTAAAAATAATGCAATTGCTAATTTATCAACTATGAATCGTCTTGTTTCTCAAGTTGACTATTCTTTTGCTGATGTTGTTTTAGGTACTGCTCCAATATCAAATCCTTATCCTGTATTGAAAAGATCAGATATAAATGTAAATGAAATTCAATTATATTCAGTATTAAATTATAATAATGATATAGTACCAACTAGGAATTTGACTTATAAATTACCATTAAGTCAAGTTGCACCAATTTCTAAAAATTTAATTATTACAGATACAGATGGAACTCAATATATTACATTGTTTGATATGAATATTGATTTAATAAATAACTCAACAAATTTTAATTATACAATTAATCAAATTGCAACTAATTTAACATTGTTATATAGCTGGAGTAATTATAATGTTATTGCAAATCAATTAATAGTTTCAGATACAACATCTAATATTACATTTGCTTTAACATATCAAACAACTCAAAGTGATTTTAATAATACTTATTGCCAGATGACTATTCAACAAACAGGAAGTGCAATTTATGAAATGATTAATGATTATGTTAATCAACAATATTTATGCACTATTCCTTATTTATCATTACCAGCTGGAAATTTAGATTTAAATTTTACAATTGCTTATGATGACTCTACTAGTAATCTTTCATTTACAATTTCACAATATTCAACTAATGTAATTGTTAGACAAGATCTAAGTCCATTTATGTTATCTAATACATTTAGCGATGGAACTAATGTAATTATATATGACATCCCTACAATTGATTATAATTATTATTTAAATCTTACATCTAAACAAGATTTTGAATTAAATGTTTTACAATCTATGTTATCTTCTTTTAATTTAGTTAATTATAGAATGATGACTGATTTTACAAATGTTAAATTTACAAATACAACTGGTACTATGTTAAATATGCAATTGAATGCATCAACTCAACCAGATGTTAAAGATATTTATTTAACAGCAGTTCCAACTCTAACATTTTTAGGAGATAGATATATTGTTAGTGGAGCTGAGAGTGGAGTTTGGGCTAATCAATATGGAAATATTGCTCAATATGTAGGAGTAACAGGACAGTACCCAACTGGTTGGGCTTTTATAACCCCATCTACTGATGATATTGTGTATGTTACAAATAAAAATACTAAGTTTATTTATAGCGAAGGATTTTGGGTTATTCCAAATTATCAAATACCATTACAAATTTATTTAGAAATTTTTAAAGATCCAACATATTCTGGGTCTAATGATGATTTATTAAATACTATTCAAACAACTTTAGTAACTGCATTTTCTTCAAGATTTGGTTCTAATATTGAAATGTATAGATCTGAAATTGAATCAGTTGTACAAAGTATTATTGGTGTTAATCATTGTAGATTAATTAAGCCTTCTTCAAGTATTTTCTTTAATTTTAATATTGATAATTTTACCCAATCACAATTATTAACTTATACTCCAGAGTATATTTATTTTAAGGCGTCTAGTATTTCGGCCAATATACTTAAATAGGGGAGAAATACTATGGATGATATTATAGCCAATAAACTTAACATAGACGAAAGAAAACTTAAATCATATCTTATTGATATTACAAGTAATGATTTAACTAATTTATCAGAACCTTGTTATATTCCTAAGGTTAAAGTTCATTATTCTCAATTATTATATTTATGTGGAATTAATGATAATGATGTAAAAGAATACGTAGAAAGGTTTTATAAAGGATCAATGGCAGGAGAAGGGAAGTGGTTATTAGAGCAGAATCCATATTCAAATTTATTGATAGTTTTGATGAATTATTTTTTACTTGAAAAAGATCAAGTGGGTTATAACACAACAGTTATATATTATACTATAACCCAATATACAAACTTAATGAGTATACATTTAAGATATTGTAATCCTGATATTTTTAGATATACTTTGGAACATTTAAATAAAACTCATTTATTCATCAGAGAAAAAAGTATTTCTGGAGCTTTATTTCATATTGCTAGAGAAATGCAAAGAAGACATACTTTAACATTTGAAGGTATGGATGATCCAATGTTGGTAAGTAAATTCATAAGAGAATGCAGAAAAAGAATATCTCAAAGTGTTCAAAGTTTTAGAGAATTATATTATGAAACAAAAGAAAAAGGTTTATCTTTTAAATCTCCTGATGAAGAATCTGATTATCAAAAAACTGTTGATAGAAGTGGGGAATTAATAGATAGGGTAGTTAAAAAAATAACAATGTATAAAGAAGTTGATATTAAAGCAATAAATGATGCTAAAAAAATAAGTAAAATTAAACAATCTTTAGCTACAATGATTGTAAATGAATTATCCAATATGAAATATAATGATGATGTTAAATTATCTCTAGAATTATTTATTAAAGATTTAAAAGATGTTGGTTCGATATGTAGTAAAGAATTCTATAATTACGTTAGAACTTTAATGTCAGTTAAAAAGACAATTCAAAAAGTTTTCTTTAAACAACAAATATTTAGTTTATTAGAAAAGATATTGGGTAGTTTAAATTATTTAGAAAATTACAAAAAATTATCACCACAAACACAATTCTTTGTAGCAACATTTTTAGCGTTATATATAACTATTGTTTTTAGAAATTTTGTTTGTTAGAATCTTGGTTTAAAATTCTGTACCTTACTAATAGTAGCGCTCAAATCAGTTTTTTGAGCGCTACTAAATCCGCTGACTTGATTAGTTAATAATTTAGGAAAAGCTGTAATTGAATTAACTGAAGAAATAGCTGTATCAACTACATGAGTTACACTTTGTATTTCCTTAATAGTAGATTCGACTTGATTAACATTTGACATAATAGTTCTTTGTACATTTGCAACTTGTGATTGAGCATTTGCAACTTTAGCTTGTATATTAGATACAGTTGCTTTTATTGAATTGATCCCTGCTGTAAAACTCTTTTTTAAATCTGCTAATGTATTACCTGGTACTTTAGCTTGACTTCTTAAAGCAGCAACAGGTGATACTGCTGTAGGATTAGATGCATCAAATGAAACTGTAGGATTAAGTGTTTCTATATCTACAATATTAACAGGCATTTTATCAAGTTCTGATGTTGGAGTTTCATTTTCAATAGTAGCTTTATCTTTTAATACATCTAATAATTGACCAATACTTGGTCTATCAGAAGCATTGCCTGTCACCATACTTGTATATAAACTTTGAAAATCTATTTTTACATCTATCATACTAGGTCTTTGATTATATCCAATAAGACCAACATCTCCACCTAAATGAACTGATATTGAAGATATAGCAGCTGGATTCATCATAAATAATCCAGGGCATTTAATTTTACATAAAAATGGAAAATTATAAATATTATTTTCATCTTTTTGAATTGGTAATCCTAAACATAATAATGCGGCTAATGGTCCTAATATATTCGTATGATAATCTTTGTCATTTTGTGTTGTAACAGTATGTAGTCTAACAGTAATAGAAAAAGATGGACTAAAACTACTCCCCTTCCAAACATGTGGAAAATCTATTCTACTTCCACCGGCTAATTTATCTAAAATATTAATTCCATTAGTCATTCCAGTTGATTGTGTTAAATCATTTATTAAATTTTCAGCTCCCATTACTGCTGCCCCTGTCATTCTTGCAAAATCTGCACCAGCTCCAGTTTTAGCTTTTCCAGTTTTTGGATCTCTAGCCATATTATTAATTGCATTTTTAATAATATTGGCAGATCCAGACGCAGTAGATTGCCCAAGCATAAATGCTAATTGCCCACCGAGATCTGATCCAATATTTGTTGCACCTTGTAATAATCCTTCTCCCCACTCATTACTAAATGATAATGATGGAAAATTATCTGCTATAAATGCAACACTTAATGGCAGAGATGCACTATAATTTAATTCAGCTAACGTATTTGCATATTGATCTTTGGCTTCATTTAAATTAAAAAGAGTTAACCCTTTTGTAAAATTAGGAATACATGGTGTTATTTGTAATATAGGCATTGAATTTGTTATCATATTATCAGAAAATGTTGAACTAGGAGGAAGCCCAATAATAGAAGGGATACTTATTAACGGACCTTGTTTTCCTGATACTGAACTGTTATACACTTTTCCAACTTTAGTACCTTGACTTGGTGGATTTGCCATTTTTTAAATCTCCAAAATTAATGTACATCTCCAGTAACAACTGCATTTAAATATGGGTCAAAATGATTACTTCCACTTTGATTATTATTATTAACATTTGAACTGGTATTATTTGTAACTGCTGTAGTAATATGTTGACCAAAATTTGTAAAATTCTTTTCCATAGCTTTAATTGCTTCATCTGATTGTTTAGATGATTCTGCTGATTGTTTTTTATATAATTCTTTTAATTCTTCTAAATTTCTAGTTTTATCAGCAACGTGCCTTTCAGCTATAGTTTGCCTATTTTCATTAATTTTTGGATCAGAATATTCAAGAACCTTTTTAATATAATTTGTAGGATCTGTATGAATATGCCCGCCATATACCGCAAGCGCTTTACGAACATTTCCCCCATATTGTTTAACTAAACTTGCAAAATATTTTGTGCCGCCTCTGATGTTTTCTTCTGGATTAAGGGAATTTTTTATTCCCAACCCTCTAGATGTGTCATCTATAATTTGCATTAATCCTTTTGCTCTTCCCCAATGTGTCATGGGTCCTTTTGCATTAGGATTAAATTCGCTTTCTGTATTAATAATTCCCTTAATTAATTTAGGATCAACTCCATAATCCTTTGCAGCTTTATTAATAATATCATCATATTGAGCGTTTCCAAATATATTTTTTAATGTTTTTCCTCTTATTTTAGCTTTATTTTGAGCATCTTCTAAATAATTAGGAATACTCATAGGTAAAGCTTTTCCAGAACTATCTTTATATTGGCCTTGCGGTAATGCATCAGATCCAATACCCATTTTACCCCACCATTCACCTACTCTCTTAATAGCATCAGAACCATACCAACCCATAATGGCTCCACCTATTATACCGAATGGATTACCACCTGTTGCTAATCCACCCATTGCAGCACCAGCAATCATATGTGAAAATTTATTATTCCCATTAGACATCCAACTCCAACCATTTTTTGCAGCACTTTCTACTGATTCTATTGGATGACTTATAATATCACCAATACTTGATAATACTGATCCTATTCCATTGGATGCTTTATTCAACCATCTTGCAATTCTATCTGGTCCAATCATTCCACAAACACCACCTACAGCAGCACCTACAGCAGTACCAATACCTGGAGAAAATAAACTACCTATTGTTGCACCTCGGATTGCTCCAAAAAATGCACCTTTCATCATACCCCAAATACCTGATAAACCACCAGATGATTGACCTTGGTCTTCGCCACCTAATAATCCACCAACTCCAGCAAATCCTTTTTGCATTAATGAAGCATGACCACCAAACATTTTATCAGCATTACCTTCGCTTTTAAACATATCTATAACAGAATCTACAACACCAAAAATTCCTAATCCTCTGCCTAATATTCCTTTGCTCCCACCTTTGAATAATCCACCTAATCCTCTTCCTAAACCCATTAATCCTCTACCACCTAACTTTGCCCCTTTCCAAGCTAAACCTAAACCTTTACTAATAACTCCCCAAATCATATTTGGAAGATCCCATATTTTAAATTTAAAAAATGACATCATCCATTGCAATGGTTTACCTATAAGTGGAATAGTTCCTACAAAATTTCTAATAGCAGAATATATTCCCATAGCAACCATGCCTAATGTACTAAAGAAACCTTTATTCTTTTTATTGGTTTTTTTAGTTTCATCCTTTAAATCACTAGTATTTTCTTGTATAAGTCTTAATCTTTTTTCTATTCTATCTTCTTTAGTATTAGGACCAAACTTTTCTCTTAAATGTTGTAAAGAAAGTTTATTTTTTAAATTATGGAAACTAGATGATAAAAAATGTTTTCCTTTATTAAATAACCCACCAGCAGTAGCGTGGTTAAAACTATTATAATATTCTTCAGCAGCTAAATCATGTTCATTTAAATTAAACCTATAATCTATAACTCCGTTACGATGGTCTAAAGTTCCGTGCTTCCATTTTTTTCCTTCTCTATTTCTAATAGCTGCAACTCCAGCTCCTCTAAAATAATTAAAAACTCCAGATGTTTTTCCTTTAATGGACCCAAATATAGAATTACCACTAGAACTTGAACCATTAGGAATTATAGATACAGTTCCATCTGGTAACAATAATGTACTATGAGTATTACCAGTTAATGATTTGACTCTGCCACTTATAGCTTGGTAAATATCTGAAAAAGTTTGTTTAACACCTCTGTTTTTTATTCCAGATATAAAAGCTTTAATTGCTTTATAATTTGTGTATGATGGATTACCAGGAGGTGTAACATCTTCGCCTGTAATTTTAGCACTCAATCTTCTTAAATAGAAAAGCATTTGGTCATACTTTTCCATACTTCTAATATATGTTAAACCTAAAGTATCAGCAATATTAGCTTGAAGATTTGTAGATCTTGGTAATTCTCTTTCATATCTATTTCTAACTTTGAATAAAAATTTAGTAGTGGCTTTAAATAAACTAAAAGCCATTGCCATTTTTTTAAATACTGGGTTACCCATTATTTTTTTATATAGATTAGTTTTAAAGTCATAACCTATACCAGTCATTGAAACTCTTAATTCTAATAATATATCATATATTTTATAAAGCCATCCGTCTTTATTTAAACTTTTTCCACTATTAAATAATTGTCCAATTGAATATTTTGAATTACCTAATACTTTATCTACAGGTGATACAACTTCTCCAGCGTGTACATATACAATACCTGATTTAGAAATTAATCCACCTTTCTTTAATTTTGGAATATTCTTAACTCTGTATGAAGCTTTAGATGGGGAGTCAAAAAAATCATCTCCTTCGTCATTATTTCTTTTTGGTTTAATACCAATTTTAGATTTAAATTTTTCCCAACCAAATCTTAAATAATAACCAATAGAAGATAATGATTTTCCTATATGTTCTTTCATTCTTTCAACTGCATTTTGAAATATATCTGTCTCCACAAATTTAGCTGCAAAATATCCAAAGATAGGACTTGATTGAGATAAAGCCATAGCTACTGCATTTTGTTTATTAATATTAAAATCTTGTCCAACAGCTTTACCATATTGAGTTAATGTATCTTTTGTAGCTTTAGCTGTATTCAATGTAATTCTTGTAACGCCTCTAGATAAAGCATCAATTGTTAAACTAAATTTATTTAATATTTTGCTAACGGATGATGTTATTTCTCTAACATTCTTATCACCATATTTATTTAATGATTTATAACTAGATCCCATAGTTGAATCAATGGATTTTCTAGTTTCCATATTCATTTTACTAATGGATGTGCCAACTGAATTTATAGATCTTAATTCATCTAATTCAGCTCTAGTTGGACGATATGGTTTATTATCTTTTTTAATTGCCATTTTTATAATTTCCTTGAATTGACCAATCTATTTATCATTTTATCAATAACTAAAGATTTTGGTCTTTCTGAATATATACAAATAACTTCTGATGGTACTATTAATTCTTGAATATAAAAACTATTTGATGACATTTTAAATACTTCTTTATATGTTTCAGCTATAGGATCTAATATATCTTTAAATTTATCTCTTGCACGTCTAACTTCACTAAAACCATGTTTAGCCATAATATAAATAACTGTTAAATATCTATTTAATATTTCTGATAAAAAATTTGTTTCATTATTATCATCTTTTTTAATCTCTATGCAATATTTATAAAAATTTTCATACATAAAATCATAAACATGCCTAAAATTAATATACCCTTCAATTTCAAACATATCAAAAAATAATTCGACTACTTCTTTAACTTTATCATCAGGAACATCTTTTAATTTAAAAATTTTAGTAAATAAAGTTGAATAAAATTTTACTAATTGAATACTAAATAAATCCATAAATTCTTTTGAATGTTCATTAGCAAACATATGAACTAATTCATGATTTATAGTATCAATAATAAAAGGCATATTTTTATTAGGATTTAAATTTTGATCTAATAAAATAAATGCTTTTTTATTAGAAGAAGAATATAAACCAAATATTTTTCTTGCTTCTTCTGGTAAATTTTTAAGTTCTAATTCAAATACTCTTAAAAATACTTTAGTATAATAACATGGAACTAGTTTATTTAAATTAATTAATTTAATATAGTTATTAAAATTAGATCTAGCCTTTGGAGTATTTTTTAATATTTGTAAAAATCTTTTTTCCATCTTATTTGAAGTATATAATGGATGCCCGTCTATAGTATAGACTTTTTTAAGACTAAAATCTAATGCTAATTCGTTTATATTTTCCATATTTACTCCCGCGAGTACATCCCTAAGATATCAACATAACCTTGATTTTCATCTAGATGCTCTTTTATATCTTTTAATAATTGTGTATTATCTCTTGTTGTATCATTTTCTTCATTCATATTTAAAATATCTGAGAATGTACTTTGATATTCTAATGAATGATCTATAACCATTGGTGGGTCCCATTTTCTAACATAAAAAGCACAAGCAGTAGCTAAAGCTAAGTCGTCTTTACTACCAACGTCTGCTTCAACTCTACCACTTTTTTCAGTTAAACCTATTAATTCTAATGCTAATCTTCTTGATTTAACTATCTCCGGAAATTCAGTAATATAAGAATATAATGAATCAATCATTAAAGGTCTTGTTTTACTATTATTACTAAGACCTCTTCTCATACCATTATTTCCACCATTTTTTGTAAATGATATATTAGGGTTAGAAACTCCCTTTTGTTTTTCTTTATATAACATTAACATAAATTCACTATTATCAACTTCTTCAGCTACGTTATTTCCATAACCACAAGAAGTTTCAACAACACAACAACCAGGATATTGACAACACGCTAATTTAACAATTTTAGAAAAATCTTGAACTTTACATTTTGTATGATATTCCCATACTTGTTCTAATGTTTCATAGTCCCAAACAGTTATAGCAGAAAAGTCACTACCATATTCAGACGCAGTGTCAACTCCAATTAAATAAAATTTACCTTGTATTGGTTTTTGAAATACCCATATTTCCCCACCAAATATCTTAGATTTTTCAATTGGTTCATCTTTAATATCTTGTAATGCAATAATTGTTTTTTCACCAAAGAATGAACCTGAACCTGCTAAGAATTTTAGGTCAAGTTCTTGCATAATTTTCTTTTCATCATTTCCTGCTAATCGTCTTTGTGTTTCATACCATTCTGGATCATCTGCTAATTCTTTAATCATTTTCCAATGTATTACACGAGAAACAAATATATCAGTTCCAGATTCAGCAGAACAATATCTTTCATAAAACCATTTACCAGTTCCAATCATTTTATTTGGAGTTGATAAAATTACAGTTCCATAAGGAACACCAGCAGCTTTAGCCTGTCTCTGATTTGTTGCTAATGCTGGAATCATTCCTGTCCAAGCCTCATCCATGTATTTAATAAATGCACCTTCGTCTACAATTAAAAATGTTATAGCTTTACCACGAAGTGTATTTTCAGGTTTAGATGGATTTATAGTTGAAGCAAATGTTTTACACCCATTTTTTAAGATATAAGATTGTTCTGATTCTTTTTCATATCCAGGCTTCAACCATGTTGGTAATTTATCAAGCATTCCTCTCATATATCTAACAAAACTTGTTGCTTCTGGACCATCTTTAGACAAAACACCAATAACAACGTTTTTATAAAATACTTGTAACCAAACACCATATGCTTGAATTACAGTTGATATTCCTATTTGCCTAGACTTTAAAACTAATACATGTTTATGTTTATTTATAGTTTCTATTAATTCAGATTGTGGTTTGTACAACGTAATATATTTATCTCCACCGGGTAACTCTAGATAAATATAATTTGAGCAAAAATAATTAAAAGAATTTTTACATTTTAAATATTCTTGTACATATTGAGCCTTAGTCTTAAGTTTTAATTTTTTAACTGCCATATTTTATTTTTTAAATTCATAACTCCTTTCGATGATTCTTTATAATATGTTCTAATCTAAAATAATATTTTTAAGGATTCTCTGAAAAACTATATATATTAATTACTAATAGAATGGAATTGTCTGTTTTATTTAACGATTATAATGGGAGTAAATGACATGCATTATTTAAAAGAAACGGAGGATTTAAAATATAATGAATATTTTAATTATTTATAAATTGAGTTACATAGATTTATTCTATGTAACACATTTTTTGGTTTTATTTTTTTTGCTTAACTTGATTGATTTGTACGTATTAAATTGATATTACAAAGATTTTGCCAGCTTCCACTTTGTCTTTGAAATATAATGTCACTTGATTTTAAAATATATTTTCCAGATAAATTTGAATTTTCAACTGTCTTAGTATTTAATTTTATAGATTCTCCAACATTCATTAAATTCATAATAGGTAAATTTCTTTCAATAGCTAAAGTTATTGTTGATAAGTTTGATATTTTTTTTGATATATCTGCTATAATTGGAGTGTTAGATGTACCATATCCAGTATCATCTATTACATATGTAGTTCTATTATTCAATTGTGGGTCAAAATCAATATTTTTATTTTTTGATATGATACCATAATTTTGGCATATATCAGATAAATCATTTTCTAAAACATGATATAAGCTATCAGTAGGTTTAGCAATAAATCTTGTATTCTTTGATATAACTGAAAACTTTTGATTGCCTATATATTTATTTTGTATTGTTGAATATGTATAGAAATTCTTTCCATCATTACATAAGTCAATAGTTTTTGATGTATCAGAATCATCTAAAGCTAATTGATATATTGTAAATGTTTGACTTTTATTAATTTTAGCAGCTATATTTTTAATGTATAAATTATTTAAATAATCACAAAATATAATATTAGGTCCAGTATATAAACCGAATCTTTCATCTAAATATTTAATAGCTTTATATACTGTCGTTGGTGGAATAATAACTTGGTCTATAACTTGTTTATTTTCACTTTCACTATCATATGTTAAAGAAGCTCCAGTTGTTGAAGTTAGATCTGTAATTATTTGTCTCAAAGTTTGGTTAATATAAACATTATTTACATGAGTAGTTATAGTTTTAAATGATGGTCTTGGTATTGTAATAATACTAAAAGGTGTTCTTTCATTTTGAGACTGCTGAGTCATATTATTTCTAATAGGAATATTATAATTTGAATTAATCATCATTAATTCAAAATCAGTTTGTTCACTTACAGTTGATTGTTGTTTATTTAATTTTATTGATAATTTAATTGGATCTATTCCAAATAATTTAGTTAATATAATATCATTAATGCTAGAAAATAAATCTAGAGTTATAATTTGATATGGTGTTGTAATTGATGATACGATTCTTACATTATTTACATCAGCGGAATAGTCTACACCTTTAATTTTTAAACTTATTGTATATTGTACTCTATCAAAAGTCGCTGGTTGGTAAGAAGAATCTGCCATAAAATATAACTCCTTTGAAGCAATCTTTATTATTTGTTCTAAAATATAATCTATGCAAAAAAAGAGACCAGTTAAGATCTCTTTTAATTTTTTATTCTTTAACTTTTATATACATTACTCCAATATCTTTATTAAAATTGGTAGATATTGCACACCATAAATGTGTAGGTGATGCTTCACATATTTTATTATCTTCATCTTCTGTTCCATCAATTGAAGCAAGTATACATTCACCTTTATCATTAGTTCCACAAACAGGACATATGGCGTGGTCTGGAAATTCTTAAAAAGTTCTTGGTTTATTTTTCATTTAACGTCCTTTATCCATATTTACACAATTTGAATAAGCATCTACATATTTAGAAGTCATTTCTTCTAAATCTTTCTTTAAGATTTTATTCCTGAATCTAGCTATGTGTAATTGCGTTTTAAAATCATTTCTATGATTAGATATTAATTCAAATAGTTCTTTATATAAATTCTTTTCTTTTGTAATAATATCCAATTCATGTTTTAAATCATTAATTCTAGCACTAGTTTCATCATTCATTATTTTCGCTCCTTTCATTTAACACTACAAGAGCTTCAGATATTTGAGCAGGTATAACTAATACTCTCTCAGCAATATCTTCTAATAAAAGTTTTGTATTAATATTTTTTTCAATTGTTGAAAATTTACAAATTGCATTAAAAAGAGCCCATGATGATAATGCTTGATTTTCAGTTGTAACATTTGCTAAATGAGTTGATAATTCTGCTCTTTTTCTCTTTCCTGCTTTTTCTACTAGATCCATTACTTTCAATAAATCTTCATCAGTAATTGTTGTATTAAAATTAGTTTCAATTAAACTTAATGCATTCTGTGAAAATACATCTACGTAATTACCAACTGCAGCAGATAGACTACTCCTTGCAGAAGTTAAATGGACTTGCTTGATTGAACTCAATTTAGTTCTAAATCCAAATGCTAATGTTTTATTTTGTTGACCATCTAAAATTACAAATCCAAATGATATAGTTATAGCTCTTTTACCATTATAACTATTTGTAATAATTACTTCTGGATATACATCTCCAACTTGAGGAATATTAGTAGAATTCTGAATTATCATTTCATGATACATTGAGTCTAATGATGATGAAATTAAAGTATTTTCTCTAAAAATTGGAGTTCTAATTTCAGAAACCATTTCTCTTATTTTATCATTTAAAACTTGGTTTCCAGTAAATTGATAACTATTTGAAACTATACAAATATATTTTGGCTCTCCAGATTCTTCTTCCAGTCTAGGTAATCTTCTAGTATACATTCCTAAATATGGAATTTCATCATTATCAATTGTTTTAGTTTCTTTATAAAAAACTTGTCCAAACATATCTGAGTATGTATAAACACCAGGTCTAATTAATGTTAGACCCATTTCAAGATACGTTTCATTAAATTTTTTAGGTCTTTTAGATTCTTCTGGAGCTTCAGTTAAAATTTGTGCTTCATTTTGTAAAGAATTAATTATTTCTTCTACTCTAGATATATTAGACTGTTGTGTCGATTCTTCTTGGTTCGTCATCTCTTCCGACATCTTTATTCTCCTTTTCAATTTCTATAAATTCAGAATTCACAGATGTTACAAATCTAACTTTAAATTTTTGGTTTTGTTCTCTTATAGATTTATTCATATTAATTTCTTCTTGTTCTAATTCTTTTTTAAACTTTTCTATATGATCAAGATCTCCATTGAAAGTTACAATAACTTCTTCTTTAATTTTTACAGAATCTAAATTATATTTTTTAGCTAATATTTCTAAATGTCTTTTCATACAAACTCCAGTACTATACTTTCAGTGAATGGTCTAATGTAATAGTTAAAATATTTCAATTTATCAATATCGTCCATGTTTAAAATGTTTGCTGTGGTATGTGATATTTCTATCTCACCAAGATCTTTTAAAAAAACATTATATTTTTCATCTTCAGTTGGTATACAAAATAACAAAACATTATCTGATTCTAAAATTTCTTCTTTTATTCTTTGTAAACTTTTAAATATAGAAACTTTATCCATGTAATTTATATTTAAAATTTTCTTATAAATATTATTCATTTCTTCATATTTATGTGATATACCCTTAATAGAATATTCATTTTTATCTTTTGCTATAAATTTATTCCTTTCAATTGAAGAGATAAAAACTTCAAATATATTTCGCAGTTCTAATGGTAAATATAAATCTGTTTTCTTTAAAAATTTTTTAGTAATAAAACCATCGTATTGCCTAATAATCAAATCATCATCTGAAATTTCATTTAATGTTATATAGTTATTAATTATTGAATTAGTTATATCTCTCAATACACTTGTTATTTTTGAATTATCCCTCATCATTATACCAATTTGTTTATTTCTTTCTTCTTTATTACTTTCATTTATATTAGATAAATTAAATCCTAAATTTTTTAAAATGGAATAATGACAATGCGAGATATCATATGAGTATACTTGATTTAAAAACAATTTACAATATTTATTAATTTCCATAATTTAATAATCAATGTTTAGAAATATTATAACTAAAATTATAATAATAACCATATCAGTATCCATTTTTTAACCTCCGTTATTCATCAAATCCAATTACTACTAAAATTGAAATGAATAAAGCTACAAATAACCAAAAGAAAATCTGTTCCATTTATTCTCCATATATGTTTAATAGTACCCACACAATACAAACTATAATAACCAATATCCATAATATAGTTATACTCATACTATTCCCCCTTAAGATTGGGAGAGGTATATAATGGTACCTCTCCCAATCCATTAGTTATTTACTGATTGAAAATATGAATCAACGTATCATCTATAACAAGAAGATGATTAATATCAATAACCCCAACTTCTCTACCAATAAACCATTTTAGAAGATCTAAATTTGTTGTAAGAGTTGAAACATATTTCTGAATTTGTTTATACAAAACTTGAGCATCTTCAGTTGCTGCGGGTAATGATAGTTTCCCAATAAGTTTATCAACATCAGGAAGAATTACTTCAATTTCTGTATCAGTCTTTTTAGATTTATTTTTTGCATAAGGAATTAACAGACTTTCTTCGCCATTATTATATTCAAAACAGAAAACATTAATAAGACCAGGTTTAGCTACGTATGATTTAATATAAATATTCCCAAATGTTTCAGGAGCTTTATATACAATCTTGATAATATCATGAAAAAATACATTCATTCTTTCAGCAGGAAGATTAATAATATTTCTAGTCGATGCATCTTTAAATACAAATAAATCTCTTACTTCTTCATTTGAATCAATGGGTACTGTAAATGCCATAACATCTCTACTATTAATACCTCGTAAAGTCAACCTTGTAAATGACACATTTGTAATGGTTTGCCTGTTATCTTCAAACCAATCAATAAAAGGTTTAGTCGCTATTTTAAGTGAAACTGTTGGAGTTGATGTAGTATCATTATTTTCTTCTGGTTGTGTTTCATTTTCAGTATTCACTGCTTCGCTAACATGGTTCTGTTCTTCGATAGTTGTTGTATTTTCCATGTTCTTAATCATTTCAGCAAGATTCTCAGTCATTTTCTTCTCCTTTTTGGTTGAGGTTAATTGTTATCGTTTAGGAGCAGGCGTATCAAAACCCGGAGTTTCACTATTATCAAGTTTAATAACTTCATTACTAACACCAAATATTCTTTGTCTATCAAACCAATGTGCTTCTTTAAAAACTCCGTCATCACCAACTCTTGGTGATAAAAGTATTTGGTCACAACCACTGATATATTTACATTCTCCAGTTGCAATTCCTTTAAAACCTGTGATAGAATCTACACATTCTTGCCCTAATTCAATTGTTTGATCATTTTCATCTTTTTTCTTAAACCAACTTTTAAACATAATTTTCTCCTTTAGAGTTTAGTTTTTTTCATTTCATCAGAGATTTCTCTCCATGTCATATTATATAATTTTGATTTCTTTGTATTCGAGGCAATAACTTTTAAATCAGAAATCGAAAATGTTTTATCAACTCTATAATATGATCCAGTTTCTTTTTTCATATGGTTAATAATTTCTATTAATGTTTCTTTTCTCATTACACTAGGACCATAGCTGGAACACATTATTGTCTCCTTTTCCATTGTAAATAATTTTCTGTTTCTTTTCTATCCTTTTTACATTTAGTAGAAAAAGGTTCATGTTCATTTTTACACCAATTAACATGAATTAGTTCATCCCTAAATAAATGTATACATTGATGGCAAAAGATAAGATTATAACTACAATATTTTGTATAAATATTTTTAGACATTTTACTAATATGCAGCTTCACACGGCTCTGCTGAGAATCTATGTTGACCCTCATTAATAAATTTAACTTCATATTCCTGGCCGTTGACCATAAATTTAGTTCCAATTTTTGGCAAGGGTTTCTTTCCTTCATTCTTTTTACTTTTCATTAACATCCCTCCACTTGTCTTTTATTCCATCACTTCTCCATTCCTCTGCATTGATTTCTGTAAATCTTTCTAATGCTTGGCCCGCTAGAGCCATTATTTTTATTAGTTGTTCGTATGTAACAATGGGTGCTGTACTTTGTTCATCTGATTCTTTACAAGATTCTAACCAATTTGGTAAGTCTCTACTCCATTTTTCAACATAACCTTTTTTAGCTTTAGTTAAATAAATCTCTAAAAATTGCAAAAATGATGCAACATTAAAACTTTTATTAGCTCCAAAAACTGTATTCTGATATTCCCTTTCTTTACAATATACATCCAATACTTGTCGATTGTTCATTTAGCTCCCTCCCTTCACCAATTTTAAATTTTATCATTGATTCATTTAACTTTTCTTCCAATTCAGCTTTAAATACTTCATTAAATACATCTATGCCTTGTTCAGTAAATTTAACTAATTCTGATAGAAAATTTAATGTTAAATCAATATAATCTTTTGATGATAATTTTTTTAATTTATCTTTATTACTAGGTTTAGTATAAACAAAGCCGTTACTAAAATCTATATTAACTTTATTATCACTTAAATTTATTTTAGCCTCTAATAAATTACTATTAACTCCCCATAATTTTTCCATATATTCTAATATATATTTATCATCAAAATTAATTTTTTTTACTATACTATTATCTAAAGATACCTTAATTTCTTTATAAAGATTTTCTGACTTATATTCTGAATCTATAACTATTGTTTTATTTTTAATCTTAATATCATTCATAAAAATTCTCCAATTCTATACTTTTCTGATATTTCTTGTATAGATTTCTTTAATTCTATAAAAGCACCTACTTTCAATACATCAGAATATTCACCATCATATATGATATCAATAATATCTTTAATTATTTCAAATGCTTTATCTTCATTACAATGTCCTCTTGATTTTTCAACTAATGTTAATAATTTTTTATTGTTATTATAATCAAATCTAATTTTAATAGAATAATCAGACATGTATATTGATTCTCTACTTAATGAAAAATTTTCTGGTTTTTTATGTCCTGTAAATTGTTCTGGATCATGTACAATCATATTTACTCCTACAAATAAATTAGACCATTTAACCCTCCTTCTATTCCCTTCCAATTTATTGAGATTGCATCAGATGGATGAATAGATTCTTCATGTGTACACTTAATAATCCAATCAATAATTCCATCTTTTGAATTTATTGAATTACAAATATTTCTAATACTATCCTCAACAAACATTGGATTTCTAGCCGCAATCTTTGCCACTTCTTGTTCGTCTATTCTCTTTAATATAGGATATGGTATCGTCTTTACAGACGTTTCAATTAATTCTATCAAGTCTTCTAACCAGACTATCTTATTCAAATCAACTTCTACTAATAATTCAGCAAAACATCTCTGTGCATGGGGGAATCCAGTCATCCCATAATATGTTAAATTTTCAGATAGAGATGCTGAACAAGGGCAATATGATGCATATTGCACTATAACTTTTTCAAAGAATCTAAATGTATTATCTATTAGTCTACCTTCAAAAGAACATTTATAAAACTGAGGTCCAACATTATTTGTAACTGGAGATTTCTTATCTTTTTGTATTTCAAATTCAAATTTAATAAAACTATTAGTAGATCCACAATCCATTTTTTCTCTAATATCTTCTAAGATAATTTTTAAAGATTGATGTTTTAATGGAGTTTCTAAATGTGGAACTAAATTTCTATGCAATCTACTCATAGAAATTCCTTTTGTATTTTCATTTAAATTAGTACTAATTGAAACTTTTGCAATTGCATCATGACTAGTTGTATCTCTTGAATCTATTTTAATTGGCACTCTAACATTTTGAACCCCAACTTGTTTAATTGGAATTTTAACTGGAGGTTCTTCACATTGAATATCTGGTAAATGATCTTCTCTAAAACCTAAAGAACACTTTTCACAAATTGTTTTAATAACATTACCTTTAAATCTAATAATATTTTCTTCACTTCCACAAATAGAACATGTTGATAATGATTTTGAACATATTTTATTAATAACTTTTTGAACTTCTTCTGAATATGGAAAAGTATAATATGCTAAATATCCATGTTGGTCTTTTATATCTATTACACATATGGGTTTATTTATAACTTGTTGTAATTCTGAAATTTCAATACTTAATTTATAAATTAATTCAAACCACCCATCACCTAAATCATTATCAAATTTAGTGTTATTAAACATATCTCCAAAATCATCTATTAATTTTTGTTTTAATTCATATTTCATTAAATATTAATCTCCTTGAAAGAACCTAGCTATAATACCATTTCTAATATTATAGCTAGGGTTAGAATAAGACGTTTTAAGAGTACTTAATAATTAATGAATATCCTTATTACTTCTTATCTTTTGAGTCGTCATAAAAGTTACTCACTTGAGTATTACCAGCTTTTGAGGACTTCATATAGCTATCTAAACCTCTAGATACACTAAATGATGCAGCTCCAACACCTTTAGAAGTTGTTGCATCAAATGATGACATATTGCCTTTTTTAACTCTTAATACATTTTGGATCACACTTTGGTTCTGACCTTCAGGCCCAATATAAGTGAATGTCCACTTACCAGTAGATTCATATTTTTCAATCAAATCTCCAATTTTCAAGCCACCACGATCAGGATTGTATTTTTCAGAATAATTTTCATCACCATCAGTTAAAATTATAAATAAATAATTAGTATTTTCATCTAATTTTTCTTTTTCAAATCTTTCAACTGTTAAACCAATTGCATCATGTAATGCAGTCATACCATTTGGTCTATAAGATTCATGACCTATTTTATTTAATTTAAAATCTGGTTGTCTCCAAAGAACAGGATTTTTTACATTAGATGCAAATGTTACCAAACTTACAGATGTTTCAGTATCTTCTGAATTCTGTTTAACTACATCAACTTGTGAATTAAACAAATCAATAATAGGATTCTTAATAATATTCATTGAAGAAGATTCATCAAGAATTATTGCAATTTCATTTTTAACTTTACCAGCATTAGCTTGTTTACGAGCTTCTGCATAAGTTTCTGAAACTTCTTGTGTAGATTCATAGATTCTAGTCCTGATTGAAACACCTTGTTGAAACGGTGATGGTTGAAAAAGAATAAGACGATTCCACTTCTTTTTCTTTCCAGGTTGTACGTAATCATTTTGCCAATCAGTATTCTTAAGCCAATGAGCTACACCATTATTTCCAAATTTATAATATGCAAATTCGATGATTCTTGTAGCATATGTAAACTTTGGTTTAATAGTATATACCAACCATTTTCTTTTATTTGTTAATTCAACAAGTGTTCCTTGATTATGTTCATATTTTGGGTAAACTGAAGTACTTTCTGGTATGTCGATCTCTACCTCAAAACTTTTTACTTTAATTTTTTCACCTGGTATTTTTCTTGTATCTGGCCATTCTTGTAATGCTTCTCCACCTCCTGGATATTTTATTCCTTCGGCTAACATTGCTTTAATTTCATTATTGTAATAACTAGACTCTTCTGTAATCCTTTCAATAGCAGCTTTAGTCATAAAATAGTATTGAGAAAATAATGATCGCCATCTATTTTTATGAATAAATTCTGTAAACTTAATAGCATTTTCATCCAATAATTTAAACTCATTTAGAAATTCATTCTCTTTTGCATTGGGCATGAATTGAAGATTATTCCATTCTGGTCTAAAATCACCATCAAGTGATGTAATAGAAAAATTCCTAAAATCTCCAATTGAATTTTCAGTTACAACATTCATATCTTTGAGTCTAATACTAAATGAAAAAACTTCTTTATTTGCTATAAGATTCAAAAGCTGACCATGGCGATTCTCTTTTGATGTTATTGATTGCCCATCCTTTAATTTAGTAGCGCGAATTGAACTGTAATCTGGTATATTTATGATAGCATTTCTTTCAGCTAATTCATATAGAAAAACTGAAAGATCTAAATCATGTGAAATATAATTACCTTCATCGTCTGTATAGCCTTTTCCAGGTTTTCGTGTATATAAGTTCATACCGTGCCATGAATTTACTTCTTCTATAATTGGATTAATATCTTTAGATCTATCCATGATACTAATCATTGTAGGATTTTCAAGAACTGATGTAAGAGTTTTAGCTACGACTTTCGCTTTGGTCATTTTAATCTCCTTTTAGGGTTTGTGTGATTTTGTTAAATTTTAGTATAAACCTTATCCCAGAAAAATCCACTCCACTTGGTTGTTTCTTCATATTCAGTTAATTCGGTTTCTAAAACATTTTTAAAAACTAACTCTTGGTCATCACCTTCATCAACAATTATTTTTAAACTTTTAGGTTCTTCCATTTTTAAGTCTCCTTTTTAGTAACAAAACCAATACCCACATTCTTTATCCACACAAATAACTCCACCACCTTCATGTAATTCTTTAGCTCTTAATGTTTTCTTTTTGCATTCAGGGCATTCACTATAAATACCTAATTTACTTTTTTCTTCTTCACTTGGAATGTATTCTATAGTTACAACTACTTCTCCTTGGGATTCTCCACCAATTCCTTTTGGGATAACACCTCCATATTCTAGAGCTTCAATAACATCTCTTTGTAGGTCAAATACATCTTCAAAACCACTATAAATTTTTTTCCACATATTTATTATCCTTTTTAACTAAACTACTTTCTTAAAAAGTGGAATTACATTATTTACAATATTTGAAGATTCAACAGATAATTTAACTTCTTCATAAGATGAATTAAATAATCCACGTTTAACAATCCAAACATCTGTTAAGTCAGTTTGATTTTGACAAATAAAGTCTCCAGTATTTCCAAATTGAATTGGTCCTTCTTTATATCCTTTTTGCCCCCATTGCCCAATAATTGCAAATTCTCCATTTTGAGTCATATCTTCAGTAACTTCAACTGAATTAACTTTATTTTCTGGCTTTGGTGTTGCTACCATCCATCCATCTGTTGTAAAATCAGTTACATCATATTTTTGTAAAAATTTATTTTTAGGTTGTTGCCATACATCATCAGATTGGCCAACACAAACAATTGTGTCTTCTTTTCCTAAACCTTGGTCTCCTTCTAATGTTGATAACAGAAATTTAGTTAAAATAGAACTATCAATTAAAAGGGTCCCAAGAGGTCTAGCTATCAATGATTTTGTTTTACTAAATATTGAAAAAGTTAATTCAGATGGTTTAATAATTATTGGTAATTCTTTCATTTAATTCTCCTTTTAATTAAGGTTAAATACAAAGATTTTATCAGTATCAAATTCAACACCTTTAAGAATTCTAATAAAATCATTACCTTTTTCGGTCTCTTTACTAATAATACAATATTCAGAATTCTCTTCATCAATTGCTCTTGAATAAAATACCATATCATGGTCTACTGAATATTCATCATGAACAAATGGATCAATTCCTATTTGTTCATTAACTTCAATTGGTGCAACTTTATCATCATCTCCACCAGGAATACTTCTTACAAACATTTCTCCAGTTGGTAATGTAAAATCTTTAAAACCTAATAACCCTCCATCTCTATTTAACCATAATTCCCAATCAGGAACACTAACTGGAAATACTTCATTAACAACATTAAATAACAAAGTTTCAATATTTTCATTGGTATCCAAATCTTTAACTACTTGTAAAATAAATTCTTTATTTTCAGAATCTTGAATATAGAAACGATAAATTTTAAAATTACCACCTAATTGAAAATTAATCTGGCCAATAGATACAACTTTACCAGAACATAAAGGTTTAGCTTTATTAACAGTTAAATCAAAACTAGGTTTATCTCCTCCAATTTGAATTTTACTTTCTAATTGTATATCATAAGGGAGGTTTAGATCAAACCTAATGGGTTTAGGTGTAAACATACTTTTAAGTCTATTCATCTTTCTTTCATTAGCTTCTTTCAACATTTCTAAAATCATATTAATCTCCTTTTAAACAAAACCAAGTTTAGATTCATTAAAATTTGAAACAGTTTTCATTTTCTTTAATCTTTCAATTGTTTCTTCATATGTTCTTCCTAAACAGAATATTGCAATAACTAATTCTTTTAAATGTGCTATACTTAAATCATTAGTATCGTCTAACCATCTTTCTAAATCTTCATCATTTAATTCTTCTTTAGTAATTCTAGATCTTAAATAAAATGATCTAACGTGTCTAGGAGGCATTCCTATCTTGATCACCTCATCAAATCTTGAGGGTCTATTTATTATTCTTTGATCTAATCTATCAGGATAATTTGTTGTAGCTAAGTACACAACATTATTTATTTGACTTTCTCCATCTAATAATGATAGAATAGTAGACTCTCCACATTGATTAATTATTTCATCAATATCTTCAAGAATACATATAATGGGTCTATCTGGTTCTATTTTTCTTATTTCTTCTAATGCTTTTAATGTTGGGTGAGGATCATTACAATTTAAAACTATTCCTCCATTCTCAACTAATTCTTTTGTTAAAAGCATAACTGTCACAGTTTTTCCACTTCCAGGCGGACCCCATAAAAGCATTCCTCTTTTAAATAATTGATTTCTTTTAACAAATTTAGATTTAGCATTCCAGAATGTAGTAATTGAATTAATAATTTTTGAATTAGTAGAATCAGGTAATTTTAATAATTCATCAGAAACAATATTTAATTGAGTTATTATAACTTGTTGGTTACTCCATGATGCTCTATAAATACCAGGTGGTAATTCATCTACAGTACTATTTACAGATGCAAAAGAATTATTACCTAATTCAGCCCATTGGCAAATATCACCAATTTTTCTTTTATTTTTACCAGTTTTAATTCTTAATGCTGGTTCTTCTTGATCTTCTCCGCATGATTGACTTTCTTTTAATTTAGATATTGATCCTTTATTATTTACATTCTTTCCAACTTGTTCCAAAAATTCTGTAAGATCATCTTCAGCCATTTAATTTCTCCTTTTATAGTAACCACCATACAACTCCACAAATTACTATAATTCCAGCTATAGTATATGCAATATAATGTGTTTCTTTTTTAACTGGCTGAGGTGGTTGATAATTCATTTGTTGTTGAGGTTGTACTTGAGCTTGTTGATTTGCTTGTTCTATAGCATTAGCTGAGAATGCTACATCTCTCATTTGCTCAGGTATATAACTAGGATCAACAGGTTGTCCATTCAGATTTCTTGTTTGATTATCCATTTGGTTTAATTTATTTCTAAGATCTGCGTTATCCTGAGCTAAACGATTTGCTTCTTGTCTCCATTGAATCATATCTGGATTATTTTGCTGATTGTAATACATCATTGCATATTGGCGGTCATTGATATGGTCTAACATGAACCATAATGCCATACCGTCCCACATTCCAAAATAAGGATAACTATTATACATATAAGCTGGGTGGTAGTTATAACGCCCATAAAAAGAACTTCTATGAATATAATAATCTCCAGATGAAACATTATAATGATTTACAGTTGTATAAGATCTTGGTGATACTTTTGTATAACTTGAAGGAGCTTGTCTAAATTTGGATTGTTGAGCTTTATAATCACTTAAAGCTTTTGTTGAATTTTGTTTAGTTATTCCAGCATTAGCTCTCTGTTGAAATTGTGATTTTGGTTGAACCGTTTGTACTGGTTTATTATAAGTAGTTCCAGCGCTATTGCTATAACTACTTGAAGGTGCTGGTTTAGAATAGCTATTAGAGTAACTTGATGGAGTTGAAGGGGTAGAGGGTTTACTATAACTATTAGAATAAGAAGAACCAGAAGATTTAGATGAATTTGAATAAGATGACCCACCAGAATAACTCGAACGACTTCCACCACCTCCACTAGAGAATGAAGATGAACCTTTAGAGAACGATATAGAAGGGATAAGAGTTAACAACGTAAATAAGAAGATACTAAACTTTTTCATGTAATTCTCCTTTAGTAATTGTAATTCTCAGGGTTAGCTCCATGTTGTAATGCTTTATGACCACACTCCCAATAAGTGATGGCTTCGTCAATTGGTATTAAAATTCTTCCTCTACTTTTACTTTCTGGTAATGTATCAAAACTTACATATTCAACACCATTACTTTTTGCATCAGTTAAACTTAATTATCTCAGCTCCATAATCTAATAATAATTTCTCTTTTAAAGATTGCTCAACTTTAATATTTTCATCTACAAATTTAGCTCCTATAACTCTTGGAAATAATTCTTGTGTTGAATTAAGAAATTTAATATATACTTTACCAGTAGATGATATTTTATAAGGCTCTTTAAAAAATTCAAGTATTCCAATTTCATTTTTAAATGTAGTTACTGGGTCACCAATTTTTAATTCTTTTAATGTCTTAATATGTATAAGCTTCATTTTTCTCTCCTTTACTATCATATTCTTTATTCATTTTTTGACTTTTTCTTTCAGCTCTTTTTGTAATAACACTACACTGAAGTGAACAGAATTTTCTCCCTCTATCCACTTCAGTTTGTGTTGCCTCAAATTCTTTTTTACATTTAGTGTTATTACATATAAGTTTTATTTTACCTTTCATATAGTTTATCCTTTTTAATCTTTATCGAGTCCGAGCACAACTAAATAGCTATTAAGCATTTTTACTGACTCTGGGACTGAATCAATGACTTGATTTGGATCTTTTTGTGTTGAATCAATCATATCTTTTATATATTGATTCTTTAAATCTACACAATCAGATTTAGTTGTTAGACATTCTTTAAGATTTTCTATCGCATCTTGAGCAATTAAACACGCGCTCTCCATTTCGCCAATTCTTTGGCCACCTTTAAATTTCTTTCCACTAACAGGTTGAGCGGTTTTCTTGCTATATCTACCAATCCCTCTAGCAGATAATTTAGATTCTGCAATGTGGGTCATGCGAAAGAAATACATTGAGCCACATGCCACCTTATTTTCGGTCCAACAACCAAATTCTGGAAGAAATACTTTTTGATCATACTCGCTCCCAGTAAATTCCATTGCAGCTTTTACCATTTCTTTTGTAGATGATTCAAACGGAGGAGCTATTATCGTAAACTCATCTATAAATTCTTTGGTAATAATTAAAGGTAATTGCTCAATAAATTGGGTAGTATACCATTTAGTTTTGGTATTATCAATAATTGTAATAAATGTAACTATATGCTTTTTAATTTCATCTTGGTGTTCATTATCATCTATCATCTTATTCAATTGTTTCTTTAAATTTTCTAAAGCAAATCCCATATGTAATTCAAATATTTGCCCAATATTCATTCTACTTGGAACACCTAAAGCATTTATACAAATATCAACATTTCTACCATCTGCTAATTTTGGCATTTTTTCATGAGGTACTATTCTTGAAATAACACCTTTATTTCCGTGTCTATTTCCTATTTTATCACCTACTGCTATTTGTCTTGTATATATTCCATAGATTTCAACATTCATTCCATTAATCGGTTCATTTTTATTTTTATATTTTCCAACATGACTAAACTTATCTAAATTGTTATCTCTAATAAATTGTAAAGCTTCATCTTTTGGTAATGCATCATAAATAGGTTTCTGAATTTCTTTTTCATAATCTATTTGACTTTGTATTTTATTTTCAACCCATTCATTGAATTCTGGTATTTCTTTGTTCCATTCATTTGCATAAATATTTACTTCATTAATACCAACTAAATTTTTCTTTATATTTAATTGAGTTGCTTCTCTGAATATTGATGAAAAATCCATTTGACCACATGGTATATCTTTCATTATAGCATAAGGCATTTCTTTTTTAAGGACTTCAAAATTAGTAGATGATTTTCCATTTGTTGTTTTTGGATTAGGTAAAGGTTTATATATCCTTCTTTTCAATCTTTTTTCTTCTTCAATTTCATCTTTAGTTCTATATGGAAGATTTAATAGTACCTTATGTATTGGTAAATTAAAAGATAAATCTATAAAATGAATAGATGTAAAAACATTTTTACCATTTAATAATCTATCAGAAATTAAAATACCATCTTCATAATTATATCCATCATATGATGTTACTGCAGTTAATAAATTTTTACCAATATTTATTTTACCATTTTTACAAAAACTACTTTCTAATAAAATATCTCCTGTTTTAAATTTATCTCCTGTTTTGAAATATATTGAATCTATTAAATCTAAATTTTCAACGTAAACTTTTCTATAAAAGGTATCAAATATATCAATAGTTTTATCTTCATAAACTACAACCATACAATTACTATCTAAAAATATAACTTCACCATCTTTTTTAGCTCTTCTTACAAATTGTGTATAATCTGTATATAATCCTTCGCAACCACTTTGTATCATAGGTACATCAAAATCTGTTAAACAAATTGCTTGTCTCATTTGTGAAGATGCCATTTGTAATCTTGTTTGATCATCATGTTCTAAAAATGGAACTAAACTTACAGGAATTGATATTGGTTGATTAACTAAGTAATTTTCTGAGAATCTTAAATTTTCATCTAAAATTGTATTTGATATTAAATTTTGTAATACTCCACAATTCTCCCTATCAGGAGTATCAACTGGGCATACTCTCCCAAACATTGATGGAGTTATATCTCTTAAATGCTTTGGTACATTTTCTTTATCAAACCCACCAGGACCAACTAAACTAGTTCTTGATAATTTTGTTAATTCCTCAATAGGATTAATAGAAAAATCAAATTGAACTATATCTGAAACATTACATTCAGATAATATTAATGTTGAATTTACATTATATTTAGGTTTTTTTGCATTTCTATTTGATACACAAAAATCGAAAATTGTTTTTGATATTTTACCTAATACTATATATTCAAAACATCTAATTCTTTTATTTGAATATTCAGTATCATCAACATTTGGATTTTGTAAAACTTCTAATAATTCTTCTATTACACAATTATTTTTAAAGAATCTAGCAGACATGATATCACACTTCAACATAATACTCAAAGCATATACCATATCTTGGCCCTTTTGAGTCGGGTCATATTTAGAACTAAATCTACCTAATTCTTTAATAAAATCATCTTGTTCATAATTAGGTGATGCATCTGAATACATTTTTAAATCATGTATTAATTTTTCATATACTGTATCTTTCTTTAATATACTATAATCTAATTCTTTTAATTTAAATTTATTTTCTACTTCTTCTGGGCCATAATAAGAAAATAATAATAAAGACAATGGTATAGTCTTTCCTATAAAATTAACTTGAACTGATGGTTCTTCTTTTGATAATATAACTGTTAAAGTTGCAACATTAGTTCTTATTTTAATAGTTTTTCCTCTAGTTACAACTGGAATATCAAATAATTGATATAATGGAATTTTCTTTTTTCCATTAATATAAAAATAATTTCCACCTACTAATTTTGGTATAGCCATTGATAAATTAATTTCATCTTCTAATTTTTTAAATTTAATAACAACAGTCTTTTTTAATGTTTTATCTAATTCTCCTTCATTAGAAAATCTGGAATCCTTTATCCCAAATTCCATTAGTTCAAATCCCAACTCTTCAGCAGGTTTCAATACTTCTCTAATCAAAATTTCTAATTCTGAATATTCTTTTTCTCTTATAGTAAATATATTATTCACTGGATTTTGAATTTTATAAACTGGATTTGTGAGTTCCATATACTCTCCTGTATAGTTTTTGATTGTCTTATTTTTAAATTTTATTCATTTCATAAACAATAGTTGCTTTATTTCCAGAATGTAATTTCCAAGTTTTATCATCAAAACTTGGAATAAATCCTAAATTCCATAGTTTCTGGTTTGGCAACCAAGGATTTTCACCTAGATGTTCTAATCCTTTCCAAGATTTAATATAAACAAATGATGCAAAATAACAATATAACGAGTTCCCTATCGAGACCCATATCGAGTTCTCTATCGAGTTCCTTATCGAGTCCCCTATCGAGTTCCCTATCGAGTCCCCTATCGAGTCCCCTATCGAGTTCCCTATCGAGTCCCCTATCGAGTTCCTTATCGAGTCCCCTATCGAGTCCCCTATCGAGTCCCCTATCGAGTTCCTTATCGAGACCCATATCGAGTTCCTTATCGAGTCCCCTATCGAGTTCCCTATCGAGACCCATATCGAGTTCCCTATCGAGTCCCATATCGAGTTCCTTATCGAGTCCCCTATCGAGTTCCTTATCGAGTCCCTTATCGAGTTCAATTCTTTTAATAATTCAATAACATCTTTAGTAACTATTTGTGGTTCCTTAAATTTAATAAATGGATTTTCAATTGGTTTTATTATTAAATTAGGAATTATATTAGAAAAGTCTAATTTTAATAATTGTTCTTCTAATTTAATTATATTAAATTTTTTACTTTCTAATAATTTTACTTTTTTAGTTAAAGGATTATACATAAATTCTAAATATTCGTATTTATTATTAAAATTATTCAATTCAAATTTACCAGCAATTAAATTTTTATTATATGAATCGAAATAGAAAATATTATTATTATTTAAGATACAATTTATCATATTTAGTCCTTATTTATTTTTCAGATTCAATTTCTTCTAAAATTTCATTAGCATCATGATAAGATGCATATTCATTACATAATTTTTCTCTTTCTATAACTAAAGCCTCAATAATAGGAATCATATTAATATTTGAAAAATCATCAAATTTTTTAATAGTTCTATCTATTGCTGTTAAATGTTTACATGCCCATTTAACATATAACATATGTAAACCTGAGTTTTCTTTTCTATTATCATGTAAAAATATTTTATCATTATCCTTTGTTATTGCCATTATTAACTCCTTTTATTTTAGGGAGACTAATTAAAGTCTCCCTTTAAATTTTAGAATTCTCCTAATAAAATTTTATCAAATATTCCTGTGTAGTTTCCTCCATGAATCAAACCTTTCAAAATATGGGTCCTAGGATTGGAAAATGCCATTCCTACAAGAAAGCTTTCTAATGAAGGCGCACTTTGTATAGATACATATTTTGGAACTATTTTTTCTCTATTTTTTATTAATCTCCATTTAAAATCATCGACCCACATTAATTGAGAGACTATACATTCAAAATGAACATGAAGAATTTCTTTTGTATTGTTATATACATCTGATAAATTATGAACTAAATCTTCTGGGGTTTGTCCTTTCTTAAACTTATGCAATAAATCTGAAACAATTTTTAAGTCACTTACTATATCAGATTGTGATGCATCTGTTGCACCTTCTTTTACACTTGCTACACCACTAAGATGAAAAGTTCTTAATGTTAATTGAGTGGCAGCTTCACCAAGTGATTGTGCTGCAAGAATACCTATAAATCTACTATCTACTGCTTTATATGTATCTCCATAACATTTATGACATATTTCTGGACTTTTACAATAAATTGGACTCCTAACTTTAATAATTTTTCCTATTAATGAAGAATAATTATTTATAGTAATTAATTCTAATTTATCATTATTTAAATAATATTTATTTACCATTAATTTTGCTTTTTTATGGTTAACTACATTTACTTCTAATAAATCTTTTGTTCCACAATCATCAAGAGTTGCGCTTAATTGTAAATTAACTCCAGTGAAAATTAATTTTCTTGAAAGATACCCAGATGTTCCTGTGGTCAGTGCAACATCCAATAGACCTTTTCTACTACCATAACATGAATTAAAGAATTCAGTTTCATCTAACCCGTCTAAAAGATTACTTTTTATTGCAGTTGGACATATTACACCATCAAAATTAGAAACGTATCCTCTGGTCAAAATAAGCTGGCGCATTTGGGCCCAGCTCCCTCGGGATCCAGAATCTACTAGGAATGCATAATCAAATTTTTCTTTTAAAATATCTTCAATTTCTTTACCAGATATTTTATTTAAATGTTTCATAATATCATCTGTTTCATAAATAGAAGCTTTTAATTCTTCAACATTATCAATTTCACAATGGTTTAATGAAATAGTAGGACCAAATAATGTTGCATATTTAAATCCTGTCGCTTTAATTTTATCTAATGTAACTACAATATCACTTGGATAATTATTTTTAACATCATTTAATATTCTAGTTAAGTTCTTTTTTGATACAACTTCATTAACAACTGGATATTTTTCAGGAAGACATTCGTTAAATATTTTCATATGATCAGGTATTTCTAAATTTTTATATTGAACTTTATTTTTAAGATTTGTAAATTTGTCAGATGTTAATAGAAATATTCCTAAAATAATATCTTGTGATGGTACTGTAGCTAAACTTTCATTTGATGGGCTTGTTAAATTTTTAGTTACAATTAATTTATCTAAAACCTCATTTCTTGTTTTATCACTTATTGGAATATAACAAGCCATCTGGTCACCATCAAAATCTGCATTATAACCAGAACACACTAAAGGATGTATTTTAATTACATTATCTAAAGATACATTAAATTTGAATCCTACAAGACTTAATCTATGTAACGAAGGTTGTCTATTTAAAAGGCAAACTTCATCTTTAACAACTTCTTTTACATCTTCTAATAAATCAGGTTTCTTATACTCAATACATTTATCTATAAAATCAATAGCATCATTTAAAAGTCTAAATTTACTTCGTTCAATTAATCTTTTGGCTATTGGTAATTTATATAATTCTAATACCATAACATATGGTAATGTACATTCATCTAAATTTAATTTAGGATCTGGAATAATAACTGCTCTTCCACTAAAATCAATTCTTTTGCCTAAAATATTTCCTCTAATTAAACCTTCTTTTTTAGATAATTTAGTAATAATATGATCATATAATTCAAATACATCTTTTTGTAATTGTCTAAAATATTGATAATACATTTGTTTACTATTTTCTATATCTACAATAGTGCTCAACATTATTTCACGTTTAGTTAATATTTGCATATAATACTTATTAATTTCATCTACAACTTGATTATTTCTTTCAACTCCTTTTGCTGCTGGCCTCATATCTGGGGGTAAAACTATAATATTTTTCATTAATAATTTATCTATATTTGTATAAACTAAATTCCATAATGAATCTTGTTTTGCAAATTTTCTTGAAATTTCTAAAACCATTTCATAAATTGCTTCTGTTCTTTCCCAAGTATTGATATTATCTGGAACTAAATCTGAAGATTTAACTATATATTCATCACCTTCTTTAAACATAACACTTTTTTCATCTTTAAGTAAAACATCTATAGACGACATTAGTGATGAACCACAAAGATATGATAAGAAATGATAAAATATTGGATTTACAACTTTTATTGGAATAACTATCTTTGCAAATCTTTTTCGTCTTTCATAAGAATTTATAACATCAACACCACAAATACTACATGTTCCTCCAGATCTAGATACACCATAATAAGTTCCACATTGACATGTATAATTTTTTATAGGCCCAAATATCTGCTCAGAAAATAAACCATCCTTATGAAAATTTTTCTTATCAATAATCTTTATAGATGTAACTTCTTTTAATTCTTCACAGAATCCATTAATATCTAGAAACTTTGGCATTGAATGCTCCTTGCTGTATTATTAGATTTTATTAGAAATTTTCTGCCATAAATTTTCCAATTTCTCTTATATGTTGTTTTACTATTGAGCTGGTCAACGTATGTAATTCAGGTAATATTTCTTGAACTATACTTTTTACTTCTTCCCTAGTAAAATTATCTTTTCTTTCTTCTAAAACTCTATCAACTATTATTTCAATCTCTTTTTCAAATACGTCTCCTAAATTACTTTTTATCTTCTGTTTCTTTGTTGACATTTTTATCTCCTTTTTGTATGACTTCTTTTGATTTTTTATTTAGAATATCAAACATAACATTAGTAGCACCACCTACAAATTTCTTAATCACTCCAAATAATTCATCAACTGCTTCAGTTCCAACATTTTTAATTTTTTCTTTTGAATCTTTGTCTTCCATATATTCTCCTTAATTCATAATGAGTGAATTTGAAAAATTAAATCCTTTATTTATAATTTGTTTTTCTTTATTTATTTTAAAACTTAACTGTTTTAAATCTGTAGAAACATAAGAAAAAGTTCCCCAATACTTTTGATAGCAATTATCATAATTATGAATTAATATTTGATGTTCTAAAATATCTAAATCTGAATCCCATTCAAATCTTTCAATTTTAAAATAATTTCCTAAACAATACTCGTTATTATCTGGATTCTTATTTGGATGAGGACTATCAAAATAGACAGTGTTTAAAAATCCATTTTTTAATATTATTGAATAATTTTTAATTATAAATTCTTCTTTTAAATTAATTATTTCATATCTTTTATTATTCTGTATAAGTATTGTAGGTTTAATCCTACAATTTATATTTAGTTTTGTGGTTATGTTATTTTCTTCTGATAATATTTTAATATCTTCAATTTTTTTCATATATTGTATGTATCCTCCTAAGCTGAAATTGTTTGTGGAATAATTTTAACTAAAAATTTTCCTTTTCTAGCAAGAGGAACATTAATTCTATAATAACTATTCTCATTATCTATTAAAGATAATATTTGATTTCTAACATGATCAATATCTTTAAATTCTGAAACTTTTAATTCTTTGTATTTAATTTGTTTATCATTATTTTTTAATTGCAAAACTACAGGATATTCTTTATTTTTATCCAATATTTCACAAACATGTAAATCAAAATCTTCTAAAATATCATCTTTATCATTTGCATCATATAATACATTAACATGATCAACACTATTTTTATTTTTATAAAAGTCAGTAGTTGGAAAATCTAAATCAATTGAGTGTAGTTTATTTGATATAATTAATTCTTTTATAATACCGGTATAAAAATATTGACTTGCTATCATAGTTGCCAATTCAATTTTTGATTTAATTAATTCTATAGAATAACTTGAATTTTCTTTTAATGGTTTATATGATGTATTTTTTCTACAATCAATAATTAAAAAATCTGAGTGTTGAAAATACATTTTAACATCTGTTATACCTTTTCTTTCTTGAAAATTATCACTACAATCAATTACTAAATCTACATCATTAGGTAATTTAGTTTCACCTTCTATATATTTTCTTGCAAAAAGATCAACTTTAATATTATTACAATCTCTAATTATTCTATTTCTTATTGAATATACTTTTGGTTTTCCAATATCTTCTTTAGTAAATATAGAATTTTTTAGATTCTTTTCATCTACTATATCTGAATCATATAATAACATTTCTTTAATACAACCACTTTTTGCTAAATGATAAGAGAAGAAACTACCTAGAGATCCAACACCTGCAATTACAACTTTATTATACATCTTTCCTCCTTGTCATTCTAGATATTCCAAAACTTCATCTAAATTACATTTAATAAAATTAATTTCTTCTTTATTCAATCTTCCTAATTTAAAGAATTTATTATCTACTGGAGCTCTTGTTATTTGAACCTTAGGAGTTGATCCCTTATATGAGTAGATTCCAATTTTTATATTAATACCTTCTTCTGAAAATTCTTTTAATAATTTATCGTCATCTTGATTGTAAGACATTTTATCTCCTATATATGTAGTGAGGTTTTTACACCTCACTACATATATGTTAGAAATTAAATTTTAAAGGTTTTATCATCAGCAGGCATAAATTCAGATTTCCAATTAAAATGTTTATATGTAACCTGGATTGAATAAATATTGGGTATCTTAATTTTATATCCAGTATCTACATTTTTGTTTGTTACATTTAATTCTAAACCATTATCTAATGCTTCTTTTTTAACTCTTTCTAATTTATCTTCATTTCCAATAATTATTTTTTCAATATATTTAATATCTTCTCTTATTGGAACTATTTCATCTGAATTAGCTTTATTTACAAAAGCTTTCATTGCTCTACCAAATGCAGTTGCCCTGGATTTCTTTTTAATATGTTGTTCTCTAACTGAACATATTGAAATTCCACGGGCTAAAGGTAGATTAGTTTCATTATCAAACAGTGTACAACAAGTAAAAACATTGCTCAGAATATCTGTTTTTTTATAGAAATATTTTGCATAGAATTCGGACATAGTTTTCCCAGTTTTTGAGTTTATAGGGGACTCGTAAGAATCCCCTATAAACATGTTAGATGTTATTAACCTTTGCGACCACTACCCTTGAGGAATTCAAGGTTATCACCTTCCTGAAGAACATAACTCAAAGTAACTTCTTTTCCATTGACAAGAGCGCGAGGCATATTACTACCTACGTTAAGAACTTCTTTAAGGTACTCACCTGCCTGACCAACCGTCTTACCGATTACAGAAAAGTTACCAGCAGATGCTCCACAAGAAACATGAACAGTAGTGGAGATTCTACCAGATGAAGCATATTCGGATGTTACCTTATTTTTAAGAGTAACTTCCATTGAGGTAATTCCATTAACATTAGGTTCATTAGATTTAGCAGCAACAGGTTTAGCTGCAACATGTGATGCTGTAACAGCAGGACCTTCTTTTGCAAGAATTGCAGTGATCATAACATCTTTTGCTTTCTTGCTCATACCAGGAATACCAAGACCTTTGCAAATCTCAGTAAGTGCAGCAGCAGTCATTTCGGAAAGATTAGATCTATTGTATTTGGAGGTAGGCGCTGCCGCTGCAACTGGTTTGGCAACATCAGCAGGTTTGCTAGCTTTTGCAAGGATCAAAGGAACTATTTCATCTTTTCTCTTTTTACTTACGCCAAGGATACCAAGGGTTGCACAAATTTCACGGAGTTCAGTGTTGGTTTTAACATTAAGTTCCGCATAATCATAAGTTTTTGCCATTTTGAATTCTCCCTTTTTCGCTTTTAGTTTGAGATTCACTAATTCATAATGGCTTCTTGCTCAAGAAGAAGTTTAAATAATTTTATTTTTTGTATTATTTTTTGATTAACTCCCTTTGTTTTGACATTGAATTCATTTGTTCAATGTCAAAGTAAACTTCTGAAATCTTTCTATCTCCTTTTAAAACATTGTAAAACGAACAACACATCAAAGTTGCAGCAAATAGATTAGTAAAATACAACTGCGGTTCTGATTTTGCTAGTTCTTCACACCCCATTTCTTCCGGAGATTTATCATCTGGTTCATCTATCTCTGGATGATAATCAGTTATCGCCGGTGTTTTTTCTTCACCTCCCTCTTTAATATAGATTTGTACATTTCCATCAATATAATCATTACCACCAGAAATTAAGACAATATCATTTAATGTCTTAACAAAATCAGAAACTACTTTTCTGGTTTTATGATTATCAACAGCTAAGAACACAACATCACCATTTTCAATTAAATCTTTTACTTTATCTTGTGTTACATAAAAAGGGAAACTTTCATATTCAATAGTGTCAAATTTATTTCCCAATTCAAATTTTTTAACATCAGACTTATTTCCTATATTAGCAAAATCTTGTCTTACAAAATTCTTAACCTCATATTTATCCCCATCTATTAATGTAATTTTTGCATTATCCTTAGAGAAGTTCAAGAATCTAGAAAGCTTCTCAGATAAAATGGAACCAATTCCCCCTAATCCAATAATCTTAATTTTATGGTCGCACTGGTTCAATGATTATCTCCTCTGTTTCGATTTTTGATTTTCCACTTCCCATACTTTTAATTAAACTCACAAATTCGTCTGAGGTTTTGCAAAACTTTAAATTACATAAATAACATGGATTAAATGTTTTTCCTGATGGAGTTGAAGATGCACTTGAATGTTGTGGTATTTGAAGTTTTGGTTTTTCCGTTGGATTATGATATCCAAAATATGCATTAATCATACTATCATATTCAGCTCCATACCCAGCATATCCATAACCATCACCATAATCATCTATTAATGAATACTGACCATATTGATAACCACCTCCTTTTGGTTGGTATCCTGCATATGTAACTTTTCTGAAATTATATTTCTCAATATTCAACAACCATTTTGGGTCACATGTCACTGATGATAAATATGAATCTATTACATAACCAGTTGAAGTTTTAACTTCTTTTTCATAAACTTTTGAGCCATTGACAACTTCAAATTTAGGCCTAAACATATGTTGAAAATATTTTGAATATTCAGTTAAATAAACTCCATCAATATAATCTAATGGATCAACTTGTACTCTATAACCATTAGATGCTATAGATGCAACTATCATATGAGCTTCAGAATCTACTTCTCCAACTGTAATATGAAGACCATCGAAATCTTCTTCATCATGGGTATCAGTGCCACTATGAAAAGCACTAAATCCTGGATGACTATGAATGGAACAAACTGGTTGATAATTGGGTATATGTATTTGATAACCATTTTCTACATTTACTGCTGCTCCATTAACTGCTTGAACTGGAATATGAACTTTAAATTTTTTACTTTTTGAATTGTAATAAATAATTGCTAAACCTTCAGCTCTGTGTTGATGATATACTTCTTTAAAGAAATCAAACAATTGTGCATAAATTATTCCAGGTATTTTTGGAATATTCATTTTTGCATGACATTGAATATTATCAAGAAAACTAATATTTTTTACTGGAGTTAAACTTTCAATTAAACCTAATTTCTTCTTTAAATATACACCATCTTTTGCTATAATATAACAAATATCATCATCTGGTAATTCTTTTAAATTCTCATCATTCACATAAATATTAAACATTATGAAACCTCCAGTCAAGTCTTATTGATTGATTGCTTCTGGGATCTTTAATAAAACTACCCATTAGATTAGAAATAGCATATTTATATGGGAAGTCTCTCCTTTTTGTATCAGAAGTTCTTTGAATATATAAACCTTCTTGTTTTATTTCTATTGAATTATTTGGATATGTTCCTTCGGGATATTCTCCAGTGAATATCATCGACATTGTTACCATCCAATCTTCCATATAAACAGATTTAATCCATTGATCATTACTTCTTGTTTTATTTTTAAATGATACTATATCACCAGGTTTGGGTTGAATATGTTTGGTATCTTCAAAAATTGTAACCTTTAGTTTTGTATATTCTGGAGAATTATTTTTAACAAATTCAAATGATTCTAAATTGGAAGTTTCTGCCCATATACAACAATAATTAGAGCATAGAATCAATGGATAAGATCCTGAATCAACTATGATATTCATTACCATATGAATATCTTTCTTTAAGAAACATTGTATTCTTTCACCAACATTTCTAACTTTATCTCCTATAGATATTGATCCTAAAGATGAAACACACTTTCTAACTTTTTCAATATTAATTGTAAAATCTTTAAAGTTGATATATTCGATTGACTTTTCATTTCCATTTCTATCTTTAGTATCTATATACATTTTAAATGTTTCTTCACAAAATCTAAATCCTGTTATAGTTCTTGTTATAAACATTTCTTGTGGAACTTCCCAATTTACAAAAACTATATTATTGCCAATCTCTAATTCAATATCTAAATCATAACTTTTAATACAAAATTTATTATCAACAATTGCATTTTGCCTTACATATTCTAATCTATTTAAACATACTACTTTTTCTGATTCTATTAAAGTATTACATACTGTATTATTTGTTTGTATTTTTCTTGAATAATTCATATCACTTGTAATTATTCTTCCTTCTCCTTTAATATATATACAATTTCTTTCATTATTGATAAAAAGTTTATTACCAATTCTAAATAGATTCAAATTTCCTTGGTTTTCGTCATTGTCTACTACAACTTGTGCTTTAAAGTCAGTATCAAACATTCTAAATGAATCACCATCAGATTTTATAAATGTTAATATCATTCTTCTATTGGATTCTATATTTAAACTTTCAAATTTCATTTTAATCATTCCATATGTTATAACACCTTGATGTCCAAGAGTTTTATTATGTATATATTTATTACCTTTTACTAATTTATGTCCATTTAACTCAAAATTTTCTGGATCAACTATTTTTCCTTTAAATGTTTCTATATTATAATAATCACCACATGATAAAAATTCATATTTACCATATTTATTAACTCTAAATTTTTCAACCTTTTTATAAAAATTCATTCCTGATTCTATAAATTGTATTAAATTTCCTATTTTTAAACTAGTATTATTAACCTCAATTTCTTTAATATCATTAGCACTTTGTTGTTCAAATATTAATTTTTTAAAATCATTATTAAAATCTTTAAGAATAATATTTTTTTCATCATCTTCTAATTTAATTTTAGTAATCGAACTTTGGTCAATTAAAACTTGCCCACTTGTTTTATCTATTTGTATATTTCCTACAAATTCATATATATAATAATTTTTATCTTCTAATTTAATTTCATCTCCAATTGTTAAAAGTAAAAATGATTCTCCATAAACAAATGTAATAGATAAACAATTAGACGGAATATTTTCATAATTTTTTAAATTATTAAGATTTTGAGACAAAATTAATTCTCTAGCCACATTGAAAAAATCTCTTTTATTATCTTCTAATCCCCTTATACTTCTTGAAATTACTTCTAATTCTTGTATGATATTTTTAGGATGACTTTTCCATTGAGTTGAAAATATAAACATTGGGTCTAATCTAGTAAAATAATCCCAATGCAAAAATGACTTTAATTCATAAACATTTTTATATGAATCATATGTAGACATTAAATCAGAATTATATTCATTTAACCAAAATGCATTTATAACATTAAAAATTGTATCATTTAAATCATTTCCTTTAACAAATCCACCAGCTCCATTTAATTCACCCAAACAACAACTTCTGTCATCATGTATATTTGTTAAATTTGGAATTAATAAATAATCATGTAAACTATTAATTGGGTGTAATCTAAAAAATACTTTGACTTGTTGATATGTACCAGTTATAGTATTTAAAACAATCATAAATATCACATAAGGAAAAGATAAATTGAATTCATATGGTGGTTTATTTTTAAGAAAATTTTCAAAACCAAATTCTTCTAAATTGCCAGTTGTTATTAAATTTTCTATTACCATATTAAATTCTAAATTAACTTTAATAGTTCTAACTGCTGGTGGTTCCTCAATTACAAATAAAGTATATTGATTATTTAATTTTCTAATATATTTACAATTGGTTGGTATAATAAAATCATTACTGCTATTTATACTAGATAATCTTGAATTAAAATCTATATGTTCTAATCTTTTACTATTTGATATTGGAATAAATGTTTCTATATCTTTGTTATGATCATAACCCATTACACCTTTAACTAATTTAACACCAGATTTATCAATCAAGACAGCTTGATTTTCACTCATATTATTCTCCCATTCACGATTCAATGATTTAGTTATTTCTTCACATAAAATCTTTGATTTGTTGTAGTTTCCAAATAATCTACACTATCAAAATTTATACTGCGCCATTCTTGTTTTTCTAAATCAAAAACATGTAAAATATTTTTATGTATTAAACTTAGTATTTTTGGTAAATCAATACCTTTAGGTTGTTTAGATTTAGGAATTAAATTAAAATCAAGAGTAGCTTTTATTAATCTAACTGAATTGTCTTTCTTTATAAAACGTATTTTAACTTCTTTTTCAGATCTAATTTTCTTTAAAAATTCTATAGCATCTGTTATAATATCTGACATAGTTTTTTAAATCTCCATTTTAACTCCTTTTAGTAGAATGAATTAAACTATCTAAATCCTCCTTTTCGTCAATGAGATCTGACATAATCGGACAGCTCCAGTGGCATTTTAAGCAGTAATCTAATTTATCATTACAAATTTCTTTTATAAAGCTATTCTTCAAATGACCATTTTTTTCATTTATAAAATTTAAAACTGTAAAGTTAGATGGAGTTTTAACACCACGAATACGTAAGCAAATTCGCATAGTCGAATCTGCATCAATTGTAATATTAGTCAAATTCTCTTCTAATTTACAATCATAATTACTTGGTAAATTATTAAATAATTGTGGTAATAATTCTTCAGCCATATGAACATCTAATTTATCATTTATGATTCTTTCAAAAATCATAAATAATTCACCACCGGCTTCAACTAAAGCTGATTTATCTGTTACATTTGAAAAATCATAATAATCACTTTTGGCAATATCAATAAATGTAATACTACTACTTATACCATGTTCTGAAAGTTCTTTAACTAATGGATATAAATATAATACATTTTCATTACTAACTGTTATTTCTGCGACTAAATCTTTAACTTTACCCTTTAAACTTTTCAATCTTTCAAAACCAGCTATACTTTTTTTATATCTATCTTCATGTTTATGTACATTTGGATCAAATATTAATGGGTCCACAGATGAAGAAAACCCTTTTATAACATCTACTTTTTCAAATAATTCTTTTATTGCTGGTTGAACTCCATCTGAATTATTACTAATTATTGTATAATGAATATTCTCATTATTACAAAATTGAATTATCTCTGGTAAATCTTTCCTTAATAAAGGCTCACCTCCATAGAAAATATTAAAACAATCTGGGTTATGTCTTTTTATATTAGATAAACCTTGTAATACAGTTTCTGTTGACATTTCATTTTTGTAATAATAATCCATACTTGGGTATTCATGTGGTCTAGTTTTACAATTTGTTGCTATTCTACAATATGAACATTTTAGATTGCATCTTCGAGTTAATAACCAATTAGCAATTCTAATTTTATTCATTTTTTATTTCTCCATATTAAGTTCAGTACCACATTTAGTGCATAGCAAAGCTTGTATAGGTTGATATTCATCTTTACCACTTGGAGAAATAATCATAGAAATTTTCTTTATTCTTAATACTTGTTTAAAATAAATTCCATCACACCCTTCTTTATTACATTTAACATCTTGACAATCATCAATATTAATTTTCATTTGTGGTTGTTTCATACCTTGTGGTTGCATTTAAGTTATCTCCTTTATATTTTAGTAGTTCTCTTCTTAATGCTTCTAATTCTAAAGTATATGTTTCTCCTTTATAAGCATTACCATGAATCATAGCTAAAACCCATACAGATTTAAATTGTGGGTCATTATGAACTTCATCCATTTTATTAACAAGATCTTCTGCGCGTTTAAATAAATCATATGGATCTGGTAATTCCATATTCTCTCCTATTTATTGAAAAACGATAAAACTTCATCAGCCTCGATTTGATCTACATGCCTATGAGAGATCAAGAAAATACTTTTATCTTTTGCTAATAATCTTAATATCTTTGAAACATATCCAATATTTTCATCATCCAAAGAGTCAAATATTTCATCGAATAATAATATATTGAATTTAATATCTTGAGTTAAACATTGTAAATCAGATAGCGTTAATATAGTTGCGATATCAACAATCCTTGTTTGTCCACCAGATAATTTCTTTCTTGAACTTGCTTTAGTTAATGTATCTAAAACATTTACTGAAATTTTATCTTTAAAGTCTCCAGATTTATTTTCTTTCATTGTATCAAATGAAACTATATATCTTCCTCCACTTATTTTTTCTAAATATTCATTAACCTTAAAATTCATGAATGGTATGCTCTCGTCTATGAGCATATTAGGTATCCCAGATGGAGAAAATCCATTTTTCCAAAATTCTAACATAGTTATTTTCTTATCTATGATTTTCTTATTTTTTATAATTTCAACTAATTCTTCATTTAATTGTTTTTCTCTATGTTTTAATGAAGTAATTATTTCTTTGTCATATTCAGAACTTTGTTTATTTTTAATTTGTGATTCAATATTATTTATTTTATTTAGTATTTCATTTAATTCAGATTCTCTTTCTTTTTTAGTTCTTTGTAAAATATTTAATCTATCTAAATCTAAATTAAAATTTTGTATTGTTAAATTTTTAGATGCTATATTATCATTAAAAATCTCTTCAATATTTTTATGATACTCATTTAATTTTAATTTTAATTTATTTAGTGCTTCTTGTAATTTTATATCTAATTCATCTCTTTTATTTTTTGCTGTTATTTCTAAAAATTGAATTTCTCTAGTTATTTCATCTGACATTTCTTCTATTTTTTCTTTTATTTCATTTATTTTATTTTTTGCCTCTAATTCTATTGATGTAGTTTTAATTTCTATTTCTTTTTCAATTTTTTTTATTACTTCATCAACTTCAATTTCTTTTAATTTTAGATCTCTACACTTAATTAATATATTATTAAATTCTAAATTCCATTCTTTTAATTTATTTTCTTTATTTTTGATATGATCTTGTATATGAATAATCTTATCTTTTCCTACAACTTGCTTACATAATTCACATACAATTTCATCTTTTTCTAATATATTTTTATCATTTCTAATTTCAATTTCTAATTTAGAAATATTTAATCCTAATGAATCTCCATTTCTCCTTTCATTTTCTGATTCTGATTGTATTGCTCTTTTTGATATTTGATATTTATGTGATTCTTCTTTATTAAAATTTAGTCCATTTAACAATTTATTTTTTTCAGCTTCAACAATAGATATTTCTTTATTAAAGGTATTAGTAAATTCTTCTCTTCTTTGTACTAAAGTATTAACTGTATCAGATTTTTCTACATCAATTGATGATTTTTCACCAAGAATTGAATTTTTAAATTCAGACGCTTTCAAATTAGCTTTATTAATTGATTCTTGTTTTTGAGTATTCTTTTCTATTTCTTTAATTCTAAGTTGATTTTGTATTTCTTGAATTTGGGTTTTTATTTCAGTTATTTTATTATCTATATCATTTGGTAATGAATTAATATCTTTTTCTAATTGAGTTTTGGATGTTTTAAGTTTATTCAAGTTATATTCTAATTCTTCTATTTCTTCTATTTTCTTTTTATTAAATTCAATTTGTTGTTTAATAGCATTTTCTATTTGTTGATGGTTATCTATTGTAACTGACTTATTTATTTCAATCCTATTTGTTAATTGATCGCTGAGTTTATTTTCTTCTTTAAGTCTTTTTGATGTTTCGTCATAATAATTGGTATACTCATCAAGATTAAGTATTTTACGAAATATTTCTTTTTGATCGCTATCTCCCAATTCAGTAAAAAAGGCTCGAGTTTTTTGAGCGAAATAAATAGTATTCATAAATAACTTTTGGGTACAAACTAATCTTTCAATTTCTTTAGTTACTTCAGTATCTCCTCTTTTGATGTTAATATTATTTTTACTTAATAAAACTGAATCATTAAACTTTTTATGCCCTCGATATCTTTCAACTTTAAATATATCATTATTTTCTTCCCATATGAAATATACATAACAATCTTTTCCAATCTTATCATTTATTACATCATTTCCTTTAAGTGATTTACTTGCACTTCCATATAAAGCATATGGAATGGTTTCAAACAAATTTGTCTTACCACATCCATTTGGGCCAGTTACTAAGGTCATTTTACCACTTTGTATTTTTAAAACTATTGGTTCTATATAATTACAAAAGTTTTGGCATCCTGCTTCTATAAAATTTACATTTCTCACTCATGGTTCTCCTTAAATAATTGATCTTCTGATAAATTATTCTTCCTTTTAACACCACCTTTAATCCATCCTTCTAAAATATATTTTCCTAATAATTCTGGTTTTATCATTTTAATTTTATTTAAATTATTATGTATTACAATAGATCCATAATTCTTATTTTCTGGACCAAATTTAGTACTTTTTAACCACATTTTATGTAATAAACAGTGTTCAGTATATGTCATTAATTGTAAATTCTCAATTCTATTATCATCAACAATTTCATTTTTATGATGTACTATTTCTTTATTAGTTAATAGTCTTCCTATATGTTGTTCCATTACATATCTATGTTCAAAAATATACCCAGTTTTGTCACTACCTGGATAATCAGGTTTATGTAAATAAATATATCCATTACTATCTTTTGTCATTCCTCCTTTTCCAATTCGGATTATTTTCTCTTTTTTGCCAATCTCCCATCTTTTTCTTTGTCTCATCTGTTCTAAATGTCCCTACTCCATTATGCCCAGTTATAAATATATTTCCCGGCTTTGTATACTCTCCACAACCACAATTACATAATTGTATTGTTTTATTTTTTCTTCTTGAATGTCCAAATATATAATTATTCCCCGGCTTAGTATATTCACCACAACCACATTTACATAATTTAATTTCTTTAATTTTTCCTTTATTTTTAGATCTAGTTTCTTCTCTTTTCTCTAAAATTTCTTTACTAGCTTTTATTCTAAATCTATGACCTCTTATAAATCTATTTTTGTCATTACTTACAATTTCTTTACACCCACACTCACATAATTTTGTTGGTTTAATTTTTTCTTTTATAGGTCTTAAATACATATTATGACCAGTTATAAATTTATTTTTATTATTAGCAACTTCTATTCCACAACCACATTCACACAACTTCATTTTAATTTAAATCTCCTTTTAGTTTCAAGGTATTCAAATGTATATAATCTTTTTTCACATTTTAAACATATTATCATTTTACTATTAAAATATATTTTTATTATTTTATGATTACACATATTAACAAGATGAAATTATTTCAAGAGCCATTTTCTTATATTCTTCTAATTCATTTTCAGGTATTTTTTTAATATTCATAAATTTTTCTAATTTTTCAGATGCAGACATACTAGAGTTTATTCCACGATTTGTTATATCAATTTCAGTTTTGTCAACAATAATAAATTCATCTGAAAAGTTCGTGGTATCAATAATTCCATTTTTTACAATTTTAACATTATGACCTTCTGCCTTTAATTTTGTTGCTTCATTGAATATTTCAGTTTTATTTTCATTTGTAATATTAAATTGATAATGTTTTGTATACCCTTCAGTTGGTATTGATTGAATTGTATGTTTCTCAGAATCAATAATCAAAAATCTCTTCTCATCTCGATCGTTCCAAGTATCTTGAGTTAAACTTCCGGTGTACCAGACTTCAATATCATCTCGGACTATCTGCTGGACTGTGTGATAATGCCCAAGAATAACCTTCTTATATCTTCCTATAAGATCCTTTAAACTGATATCCGATTTTAAACTTAGCCCGCTAGCTAAAATCCCTTCATCCAATCCGAGGTGACTGCATAAATAGTCTGATCTTCCATTTTTAATTTTACTTACAATATCACTTGAATAAGGAACCATAAATATATTTTCAACTTGTAATTGTGAATCAAATGGAATCCATGTAACATTAGATTCATTTTTTAAACATGATAAAGCTGATACAACAACATCACCACGTCCTGATAAATCATGATTTCCATCTATAGAGTAGAAATGCAAATTATTATACTTTCTGAAAAATTCTAGTAAAATATTGATTGCTGTATTATATATAATAGATTTGTTGTGGAGTAAATCACCTGCTATAATCATATTTTTAATATTATTTGAAGTACAATAATCGGCCATATGATATAATGCTTTTTGTTTCTCATATAATCTTAACGGTAAATTTTCTATAATCTTATCCTGTCCAAAGCCGCTTAAATGCCAATCGGCTGTATATGCTGCTAACATAGATTCTCCTTTATCTACTAACAAAAGTTAACTTTCCTCTAACTCCATTATCATATCTTAATTCAATTCCTTCTTTTGTCGTAATATGACTTTCAAATACTTCCTCAATATAATGTACATTTCCCAAACTATCAATTACAAATTTAGCTTCATTTGGGTTTTCTACGATACAATCCTTAATATAACATGGAAGTTGTGAAACGTCAATTTTAATCATTTATTCTTCTCCTTTTTAAAATAATACTATTAGGATTTGTATAAAATGCATGAATTGATCTATCCATAAATCTTTAGTCATTGAATTTGTTTTATCTTGTTTTCTTGCTTTATATCTATCAATAAAGAAATGCCCTATCAGTAAGAATGGAAATTTCCAATAATGAAAAACACCATATAAATCTAAAATATAACAAATTAATCCTGCCCATATAAAACAATGTGCAAATAAGATATAATCATTTTTTCCTTTATTACTATCAATAAAATCATTATTTAAAGTAAAATCTGCAATATAATGGGATGTAATACATGCTATTAAAACTTTTAATGCATATAAATCAAATTCCATATTATTTTAAATCTCCTATTTATCCCCCCAAATTTTATCAATTAATTTTAGAATTGGTTTTGACTCAATAAGATAAAAATCTTTTGATCCCTCACTATATTCAACTTCTAATTTATCTTCAGATATGGTATAATTTGCAGTTAATAACATTTCTTCAATCTCACTTTTATTAAAATATTCTTCTTCTAATCCTTTAAATAACTCAATATACAATAGATGATATGTTTCTTTAAAAATTTCAATATTCATATTATAACTCCTAAATTGTCTTGTACATATTGGTTCATTATTTATAATAATTGATTTAAGATCTTTAGAACAACACCAATAATCATCTATAATTCTATAATTTTACAAGCTCTTTCTCGTTCTTCTTTTCTAATTTGGTCTCCTATTAATCTCTTCAAATTCTCCAAGCAAGGTCCATATGCAATATTAGTTATAAAAACTTCATCAGAAATATCAATTAAATAATATCCAAGGATTTTACAAATTTCAACTAAATCTTCTGCGTCATAATATTCAAAATTATTATTTTCTCTAATATCAATTAAATCAGATGAAATATAAGATTTAGCTGAATTTATTAATTCTTCACTATCATAAATATTGCCTAAATAATTATGAATCTTTTCCCAATTTTCATCTACTTTTTTAGTTATATCTGTATCGAGAGGAATAAATACAATTGATTGTAAACCTGCATCTTCATTAGTCATTGATTAATCCTTTATATATAATTTAATAATTTTATAACTAACTCCAGGTCCTGCTTCCCTTGATAGTCCATTCATAATTTTCAAGACTTGCTAGTAATCCTTCACTTAGTGCCCAAGATACAAATCTATCCCATGCATATTTATATTCTCCCCACACAGGTTCTTCATAAAAAGGAAATGGTATAAAAGTTAATGATTTTTTTATGTCATGGTATGTTAAATCTCTATTATAATTTTCTTTAATATCTTTTGTAATTTTAACTTTTAAGTCCTCAAAATATTTAACAACAATTTTATGTTGAAGTTTATTTGTTTCTAGTTGTTTTAATTCAATTTCTTTATTTCTTTTTTCTTCTGCTAATTCAGAATTTCTTTTTCTTTCTTTTAATATATCTCCAAGTGTCATTATTGATTCTCCTTTAAAAATTTTTACTAAATTCACATTTATCTATACAATTATTTATACATATTTCTTTCAAAATATCTAAATCATTATTTATAATTTTCCATTTAATATTATTTTTTTTATCAATTTCTTCAACCATTTCTTTAATTATATTCAATTTTTTAATTTCATCCTTAAAAGCAAATCTAGAAATTGATGTAATTAAATATTCATATGTTTTAATATTATTATTTATTGATCTATATACATAATCATGATCATTACTTTGTTTAACTAGATGTTTAATACATTCACAAACATCTTTAAAATCATATTTTGTCATAATTGAAATAGAATCGCTTATTCTTTTAAGATTACTATTATTCTCTTTAATAACTTTTTCTCTTATTTCAACTAAATTCATTATTGATTCTCCTGTAATAATTTTAAAACTTGTATTTGATCTAATTCTGTCTTTTCACCTTTATCATTTATATAAATAAATTTAATTGACCATTTTTTTTCATTATAAAATTCAATCCTATCAAATAAAGTTTTAGAAATTTCCTTACAACCAATATCAACAAGATCGACTGTAATTGGTTCTTTTTTATTTTTTGATTGTCTAATTACACGTCCAATCATTTGTGTAATATTAGAAATTGGAGAAGTCATTAATAGACAATCTTTTTTAGGTATGTCCAAACCATCCCTTCCGCGGCCTGGTGTTAATAATACAACTTGTTTATTTAAATTTTCAGAACTAGACCCAGATATAAATTTTGCTTTATTATCTGTTTTTATTTCATCAAATAATTTATCTATTAATTTAATTCTTTCAGCCACACAAATTATATTCCTTTGGTCATCTACAAATTTATTTAATAATCCAATAATTATTCCCATAAAAGGTTTTGAATTTTTAATTAAATTTAAATATCTCGATCTTTGAAATTTTCCCTCCCAGTACATATATTTTTCTCTACCTTTAATAATTTCAAAATCAAAAAACAAAACTGTAACTCTTGTATTCATTGTAGAAGATGTTCCTTCTGGAACATATATCGGTCCTAGATGATATTGAATAATATTATCAGTTCCATCAGTTCTATTTGGTGTAGCAGATAAACCAAATATTTTCTTAACTGGCATATGCAAACTGCATTCAGAAAATGTTGGTGCACCTATAGATGTGTGTATTTCATCTGCAATCATTACACTAATATTACTTTTATTTAACTCAATTAAAAACTCTTGCCTATTTCTTCTCAGAAGAGATGTAAATGTTTGGTCTGTACAAACTATAATTTTTTTCTTTAAAACTTCTTTATAATTTTTAGAACTTAAAATTCCAATTTCATCTTCTTTAATATTTGTATAAGTCAAGAATCCATGAGGTTTTTCTCCACATTCAAATCCTGTCCATTGGTTTACAAGTTCAGTTCTATGGCAAAGTATAAATGTTTTCTTCTTTAATTGGCATACAACATGTATTGAAATTACTGTTTTTCCACTACCAGGTGAACATTTAAGTATTCCATTATCATGAGTTAACATATATTCAACAGTATTTCTTTGTAATTCATCTCTAAGTGTTATTTTAGATTCTATTTCAATATCTTCACCTTCTGGTAATTTATCTTCAATTCTACAATCAACATATTCCCAGATTGGAAAATAACGAGGTATTTTTAAAAACTTTTCTCCTTCAATATAATATTTATTTACAGTATATGTTGGGTCATTAAAATTCTTAACTCTTCTTGTTAATTTAGATTTTATAAATTCATAAAACTTTTCATTTTTATATTCAGTGGGAATTAATATACCAGATGTCCTTTTAAATACAATTGACATAACATTTTATTACTCCTTCATATATATAGCAGCAGAGTCTTCATTCTCCCAAACTTTAACAGAATGAATTTTAAATTCATATTTTTCTTTTTCAATATGATCGTCTATTGTATCAAATAATATTTTTGATAAATTTTCAGCAGTTGGATCTCCAATAATTTTAACATGTTTAAAATCATGAGCTTCCTCAAATTTAATAAGATGTTTATCATCTTCATTTAAAATTAAAGCATGATCCATTGGAATAATAATTAAATTATTAACTATTGATTTTAAAGTTGTAAAATCAATAATCATATCATTTTCATTTAATTTTTCAGCTTTCAATGTAATGATACATGTAAACCCGTGACCATGAGGATTTTTGCAAAGTCCTTTATGCTTACTAAGACGATGACCACATGGAACTCTAAATGTTTTTTCAATGTAATGCATTTTATATCTCCTTTATTTGCATTCCGTAGATATTATCTTTAAAATTATTCTTTAATTAATGAGGTTCTCTTTGAATTATGTAACAATAATCTATAGTAATAAACTTCATTGTTTCTAATTCTTCTCCATTTTTATGATGAGATATACTAATTATATTTCCTGATTCAAATACTGAATTTAATATTTTTCCTAATGATTCTGAATTGTGTTCTTCAACTTCATTCAAAACTTGATCATCAAATCCATTATAACAATTTCCAGTTAATTTTTCTACCCAGTATAATGCTCCAGCCCCATGACACTCATCACAAATATGATATAAAGGAAAATTTTCTATTATAATTCCACCATTACATAATTTACATTCTTCCATTCCATTTTCAATATTTAATATCTTTTTTAAATTTTTAACATCAATTGGATTAGGTTTAAATAAATCTTCTTTTTTAGTTTTCTTTTCTTTCTTTAATAAACTAATTCCTACATAAAAGAATGCTCCAGATATTATACCACCACAAATAAGTACAATTAATTTTAAAATATTTATAATATCCATAATTAAACTCCTATAAATTAATTAATATAAGAAATAGAAAAAGCATAATAAAAACTAAAATTATTATCATTCCTTCAATCATATTTTTATCCTAATTCATCATCTGATAATGTCCATTTTCGATTTTCTTTTAACATCATTTCTGGTGATTTAATTTCTTCTATTCCATTTAATTGCCTTTTCATTAATCTATCATATAATACGATATAAACTGCAGCAGCTAAATTAGTACAATGATATGTAGGAATAGAAACAAATCTATGACAATGTCTTAAATAAGAACTTTGAATTTGACCATCTTCTGGCCCGAATAAATATACAGCATTTTCTGGATGACTAAAAGTTGTTAATACTTCTGAACTAGGAACTAATTCAACAGCTACTGGAGTTACATTTTCAAATTGCTGGAAAGGATAATCAAATTGAACTAAATCAACTTCTTGATAACCTCTCATTCTTTCTTCCCTTGGTAACCTTTTTCCATCTTCTAATCTAATCCTATTTCCGGTATACCAGAGCTGTTGTATTCCAAAACAACTACATGCTCTCAATACAGCTCCAACATTCCTTTCATATTTAGGATTATTCAATATAACTGCTGGAAAATTACCATATTTAATTCCATTCTTTCCAATCAATTTTTTATCCATTAATTAACTCCATTCATATATCTTATTTGTTTTTCTTCATCTGTTAATTTAACTTCTTGTATAATATATTTATGATCTCCACCATAAATAGTAATTGTATCTGTGGTATTTATATCAGGGTTGTAGAAAATAAATTCTTGGTTATGACTTGGTTGATAATTAAATATTCTTTCTAATAATTCTAAAAATTGATTTTTATTATTTATAAATATATTTGGAATATTTGGATTACTATTATGATATGAGGCAATTGTAAATTTTTGTATACTTCTTTGAACTACACCTAAACTTCTAATATAACCAAAAGTTCTAGCAAATGGAACTGTTAAATTATCTATCCAATATTTCTTTATTCCAAAACAACTTTGACAAGTTCTATTAAATGTATATAATGTCTCAAATCCTTTCCCATTACATTTATCACATATTACTTCTCCAGTATCACTATTAATATTTTCAGTCTCGGACATCAAAATCCTCCACATATTGTAATTTACAAAAATCTGGAAAATCTCCATTATATTTACAATAACTATGTATAATACAATTATATTTTTTACATCTACATCCATAACTATCTTTAAAATCTTCATAATATGGACAATTATTATTACAATTCTTTAAATAAATAATACTTTCAACTTTTCTCATAATTCACTCCAATTTATTACATTTTCTTATAAATTTTGTCACTGATATTATTAATAAAGCAGCTCCAGTAAAACCGAACAATGGTGCATAATAAATATTATTATTAGATAATGAAGCTGCAATTCCTAATAATATCATACCGAATATAAATAAAATATATTCTTTAAACATAATTCACCTCATAATTTTGGTTCATCAATCAAATGTATTATTTGTAATTTACAAAATTTTGGGAATTCTCCAAAACTAGGTATATCTTCAATTAATTCATCATATTTATCACATTTAAGCCATCCATCTTTATCATCTCTATAATATGGGCATTCATTACCACATGACTTTAAATCAATTTCAACTCTTCTTATAATATCTCCACCAATTTTATCTTTCATATTTCACTTCCTTCATTTTCTATACTAATTTCAGGTAATTTACAAAAATCTGGAAAAGGTATTCTAATATCATTATTATATTCATGTAATCTTTTTCCATATTTTTTACAATCACACCAATCTTCACAATGTCCATTTCCTTCACCTTGATAAAAGAATAAACATTTTTTGTTACAGGTTTTTAAATCAACAACTATAGATGCTCTTCTCATAATCCACCTCTAAATATTTCGATATTGTTCTAATACAAATGAATCAATATTTTTTAAATTCTCTTTAACTTGATTTAACTTATTATTCAACTCAGTCACATCATCTTTAACAGTGAGTAATTTTCGTATATTATATTTTTGAAATAATTCTTTAATTAGATCAACTTCAACTTTAAGATCTAAACTAATTTTACAGATAATTTCATTAACTGGAATTTCTTTTTCATCTTTTTTAAGTTCTTTTAGATAAACTGATAATAATGGTTTTACTCTAGTTAATAAGATATTCTCTGAAATATTTTTATTATATCTTTCTATTTCTGAATTTAACATTACAATATTTGTATTCTTATACATTTGATAAGTATTTAATAACATTTGGTCAACTGACATCAATTTAACATTTTTAGCTTTATCTACAACAATCATTTCAAATGGAACTGAGCCTGATAATACATCTTGTAATTTTTCTACTAATTTTTTAAATATTAAATCTCTATTTCTTAATTTTACAACTTCTAACATAATTTTAGTTTCTGTTGTAGATAGGTCAATCCATCTTATATCTTGATTATTTAATTCTTCATCAAATTTAGATAACATAGATTCAAATTTTTTACCGGGGGGCCATGATTTTATAATTACCTTACAATGTATTTTATCTACATGCATAGATCCTTGTAATTTAATAGAACCTTTTCCAGTTGTTAATAAACTTTCTAATTCTTCGTTTGTAGCTAAAATTTGGCAATCTGAAATTGGTTTAATTGTAGGTTTTTCTTTTACAATACCTAATAAATGCATCAACCTTAGCTTCAAATCATCTATCTTATAACAAGGTATGTACGTTTTATAACCGAACGCGATCCCAGTTGTATACCTTTGACCAACTAAACAAATAGGTAACATTGTAGGTAGATATACTGGTTCAACATCAAGTTCTGACTCTTCCCAAGGAACATAATCTATAAATTTAAACATCATATCATATGTATGTTTTGATAATTTACATTCTGTATATCTCATAGCTGCTGGTTGATCATTTTCAGCACCTACGTACGTGCCAAAATTTCCCTGTCCTTCGACCAAAAATTGATGGTATAATTGTACTATTGTAGAATAACAGCTTCCATGCGGGTGCCATCTTGATACAGTATGCCCGTCAATTTTTGCGCATTTTACCATTTTATCTTTAGCTATTTCATAACATGATAATAATACACGGCGTTCAACTGGTCTAAGACCATCAATATCAAGAGGAAGCATTCTTGAATGATTAACATATATTCCATATGATCTATAAAAATTTGGAATTAAATTATCCACTAATTATATCTCCTATTTAACATCACCATTATCCTTACATTTTCGATTTTCATACGGAGTTAAAATTTTCATATAAAATTCCATTTTACAACATTCTAATTCTGCTATTAAAGCTGAACCTAGTCTATAAGATAAACCAATTTTCTTAACAGTTCTAACTAAAATAGTATAGATAATATAATTAAGATCTCCAGGATTCGTTATACATTCAACTATTTTATTAATTGAATCTTCAAATTTTTCTCTATCAGTTATCTTAATATATGGCATTTATATTCTCCTATATCTTTTTTTAGTACTATTTAAATCTGGATTAATCCCAAGTTCTCTACAATGACCATCTAAATTTTCAATTTTTATTTCAGTGCCATCATCATTAATCCAAATCCATTTCATTTTACCTTTAGATTTTCTACCTTTTAATCTTCTGTCAGTGTTATTTTGGCCTATAGTTGCTAAATATAAATGATTTGGGTTTACACATGATGGGTCATCACAATGATGACAAACACACTTTCCCTTTTCAATTTCACCTTTAAATAATTTATAACTTAATTTATGAGCACCATATCCATCCCTATCTTTATATCTAATCCACTCCCAACATTCTCTTTCAAGTTTAATATTATATAATTTTTCACTTCTTTCTAATGACTCAAAATTTTTTGGTTTAATTATTATATAACCTGTTTTATTAATAAAACAATCTTCTAGTGAAACATTATTGTGTGGTATATATTGATTTGGATTTTCATATCCTTCACATTTTGAAAAATGATCAGAACAACAATATCTTCCATTTTTTAATTTAAAATTAGCTTTCTTATTACATCCAAATGAACAGATTTTATCTGTGTCTATTTTTTTATATAATGTATAATGACCATGTTGTTTTGGTAAATTTTTTGATGTAATTGAATTACATTGAATAAAATATTCTTTACAACAATATTTACTAATATTTTTAAATTTTAATAAATAATTAGCTAAATTCCCACAATTATAATCACATAATATTTTATCTTTATTATCTATTTTTATAACTTCATATGTAGAACCCCATCTAGTCATAATTTCCATTCCCCACATAATAAAGCTCTTTTTGCATCTTTATCATAAAATAGTTCTAAGATATGTTCTAAATTTTTAGTCCATTGAACTTGAACTAATTTTCTAGTTGGAATATCTAATGCACATATTTTTAGCATCCAAGGATCCATTTGGCCTAAACCTTTTATTCTAGTAAGATTCTTATTTTCATCTCTTGCTTTTTGTAGTTCTGATGTTTCCCATATTGGAATAAAAACTTTTTTATTATCTGTTATTGCATATAATGGAGTCTTAGCTAAATAAAATTTACCAGATTTAATTATTTCAGGAACTAGAACTGCTACTATTATTGTTAAAAGACAGAAAATATGTCCTCCATCTTCATCTGCATCAGGGGCTGATATAATTTTATCATATTTCAATTTAGTTATATCGAAATAGTGACCAGTACCAGTTCCCAATGCCTCTATAAATTCATGAACTTCTTTATGCTTTAATATTTCTTTCTTTGTTATTATACTAGGTATTTTTCCTTTTAAAGGAAGTATAGCGTGCATATGTGGATCTCTACATTGTTTAAATGAACCTCCTGCTGAATCTCCTTCCACAACAAATAATTCACCATTAGAAGAAGTACAATCTGCTAACTTTGTAAATTTACAAGATCCTCTTTTTCCATTTGCATTATCGGTTTTCTTATGATTTAATCTTTTTCTATAATCATCAAAGAAATTCAATAAATTCATTAACCATTCTTGGTCATCTTTAAATATTAATTCTAATTCAATTTTTAATTTTGCAGCTAATTTTTCTAAACTTTCTTTTCTATTTATTAATTTATCTTTTGATTGTCCTGAATATTCTGGTTTAATTAATTCCAAACTACAATAACATCTTAACCCACATAGTGAATCTCCAGGTTGAAATTTCTTATCAAACTTTTTAGCTTTACTAATAAAGAAATCTTTTAAAATTTCAGAAAAAATATTTACATGACTACCACCACCATCAACAGGTAAAAGATTTACAGATGAAACAAATTTTGGAGTTATCGGTCCTGTAAATGCATAACTAAACATTACATTAAATTTTTCATCTTTATCTTTTGAATTTAATATAAATATTTTTGATATTTCTTCATCATTTTCTGTTAAACATTGTTTTTTAAAGAAATCATCTTTTGTAACTTTAATAACTTCTTTAGTATTATCAATATTTAAAACAAATGTAACATTACCCAATTCAGTTGATGCATTTAATAATCTTTTTCTTAATCTATCAATATTTGGTTTTAATGATTCAAATATTTTCTTTGAAGGTTTAAAAGATATCTTTGTTGAGAAAGGCTTATCACCTCTAAAATCTTCTATTAACTTATCTTTTAATTTTGCATTTTCAAATGTATATTTAACATGTTTTGAGTCTCTATAAACTTCAACAATATAAAAATCACTTAATGCATTAACAGCAACTAATCCTACACCATGCTGCCCTGCAACTATTTTATATGCTGACTTGGTATCCTTAAATTTACCACCACTAAATAGTTTCGTAGATATAACAAATGGAACATCTCCATCTATGGGTATTCCTCTTCCGTTATCTATTACAGAGAATATATTTTTATCAGTATCAATTAAAATAGCAGCAATACTTGCATACCCAGCTAAACATTCATCTAATGCATTATCTAAAGTCTCTTCAATTAGATGAGTTGGAGTATCAGTCATCCCTATATACATACCGGCGTTAGTTCTTATATGCTCAATTTCTTCCATTACTGTAATATCTTTACTAGTATAATTATCAGTCATATTTACTCCGGTTCTTTGACATATTCTGGGCATACACTTTCAAAATTAAAAGTATCTTTATAGAGTTGTAAAGTTGGTGTTAAATTTTTAAAACAAGTCAACCAATTTATCAATTCATCATCAAATGCATTTTTACAATCTAAACAAAGTTTTGGTCTAGTATATCTAATTCTAATTTTCTCAATTTTTATATTCATTTTGTTTCTCTTTTATAACAAAATTTATACATCTAAAAACAGTTGTAGGTATAAAAGAATTTATCACATCAGGGAATAAATCTAAACTACATGATATATGTTTAATTAATCTATCATCAAATGAATTTTTGCAACCCAAACAATATGCTGGTAATGTTAATCCAAATTCATTTTTCATTTCTTATACCATATCCTAAACAGCTTAAATAATTTCTTCTATATTTTTTATGATATCTATGACAAGGAAACAAATTTTTAGTACATGTATTATGTTCCATTAATTCATCAATAAAACAATTTTTACAATTTTTACACATATTAGATTTATGAGTTGATAATGGATAGAATTTTTTAAAAGAAGGTGTATAAATACCTGGGTATAATGAACTAAAATCAAAATTTGAAGTTATCATAATTTTTCATCCATATATTCTAAACATATATCATAATATTGTTTATATTTTTTATGTAATCTTTTTCTTGGTATTAAATTTTTAGAACATGAATTATAATTCATAAGTTCATCCCTAAAGTAATTTTTGCAATTTTTACACATTTTTCTTTCATATCTAAAATATGAAAACCACCATTCGTTAAAATTAAATTTACCACTAGGTAATGGAATAAATATACTAACGTCTGTTTCTTTTACCTTCACATCTGGTATCATAATTTTTCTCTTTTATTAAATTCTTTACAAGTAAACCCATTTTTACTACTATAATTTTGTTTAAGATTTTTAAAACAAGTAAGATGTATCATTAATTCATCATAAAATGAATTAGTACAATGTTTACATCTCCAGATTCTCATTAATTTATAACTATCAGAAGGATCCATTTTTATTTCTCTTTAAATTTATATCCATATTGAACATCTTTATCATAAATTCCCATATCAGGGGTACAATTATCTTTCATATATTTTTCAACTCTTTTAAATAATTTAATATACTCACTAATCCAAGTAGAACTCCCTAATGATGAATCACTATGAAACCAATTTTCATCATCTTCAGTTAAATTATTTAATAATATATGATTATCATTTATTCCTCTCTTAGATAATGCAATTCCATGGCAATCACAAAGAAATACTACTGGGTATTCAATATTCTGTATTTTATGATTATATAAAATTTTAATTTTTGAAATATGATATTTCATAATTTATTCTCCAATATTTTATTTCTCTTTTTATATTTTTTACATTTACAAAAAGACTCTGGTGAATGATTTATAGAACAAGAAACATATTCCAATAGTAAATCATCAAAAGAATAAATACAGTCCAGGCAAAACATCTGCCTGGACTTTGATATCTCACTAATAAACTTCATATTAATCTTTCTCCAGATGAATAACCCATCCAACTTTATTCAATCTATCAGACGAACCACCTTTACTGATTATGAATAACATTTTATTTGGTAATGTACTTCTAGTCATTGAATTTAAATCTTCACAATATCCATCAGTAAAACATAATACCATATCTACAGCTAACTCTTTTGCTCTTTTAAATCCATCAAATAATGTTGTTCCACCTCTACCTTTAACATCTGGTTGTATGTCTCTAACTCTTTTAACTTTATATTCTTTTTGAATTTGGGTATCAACTTCTAATACATGAGTTACAACATATTTATCATTTTCTATGATCTGTTTTATTCCAGATAACGCTTCACATATCTCAGATGTGGATACACTTCCTGATGTATCTATTAATACACACAAACTAAAAGTAAAGTCCCTAGTCTTTCCTGGGAAAGGTGAAATAGAAGGTATATTCAATTCATTAACTGCAAAAGTATATGTTCTCTTTCTATTAATCCTTGTACATGACCTTCTCCATTTACTTACTCTACAACCTTTTACAAGTTTACTAATAATTTGATAATATGGAAGTTGTGGTGGTTGTAATAGTTGATTAATTAATTCTTGAATATTTCCTGGTAATTTTCCTCTAAAGCTTTTAACTGACTCTTTTACTAATTCACTTGTAAAATTTTCAATTTTTCTAGCTAAAGTGGTTACATCACAATCTTTCATTTCTTGCCATGAAGAATGATCATCAATAGGGCCTTCACCGTTTCCTTTAGAATTACTATCTTGTCCCTCACCTTGACTTTCACTATCTCCATCTCCGCCTCCACCTCCACCTTCTTTTTGACTCTTTTTCATTAATTCTTCAAAATAATATTCTGTTGATTTGGTAATAGGCAACTTATATAATTTTGGATGACATAAATTAAATGATGAACCCATCATACTAATACTATCTGGAGCTTTCATTTGTTCATTAGCTGCACAATCTGCTGCAATATTAAAAACTTTACAAATTTGTTGTTTATGTTTTTCATCCATTGTAAATGACATTAATCTTAATAATCTTGGAATATGAGTATTAAGTAAATGCATTCCTTCATGTTCCAAAACAACTTCAATTGATTTATCTGGTGTTCCTTTAAAAAACATTGGGTTATATCTTAAAGATAATGTTCCATCAGATTCAGGTGCTACCCCCATAATTGAGGGTAGCTTATAATCTTCAATTCTCCTGACTCTTGAAAATAGATAACCCCAATAACTACTATTGAGAATCATCTTGGCGATTAGTTCTTTAATTCTCTCTTTGGAGTTGTCTATTTCATTCATTTCTTTTCTTCTCTCTTTCTAGTTTCCAGGAGGACCTCATAAAATTCTTTTTTATAATAAGTATTTTTCATAAGTTCCATCTGAAACTTTGTATAATATCTAAATTCTTGAGATGTTCTTTCAAGTTTATCAATATACAATACAAATATTGCTGCTGTATCTACAGGTATATCTGTTAAAAACTTAATAACATTTGTAATTTCTTTATCTGTAAAATCTGGTTTACTTGAAATTAAATATGTTGTAAACGCAACCATTACTTCACCTAAACTTGCATTATCATTCTTTCTAACAAATTCTAAAATTACAGCCCTAACTTTCTTTTCTTCATATTCAAAGAATATATCTTTTGGATTAACACCTTTTTTATCTCTGATAAAATCAATAAATAATCTTGTTTTATGAACATTTAAAAGACCAGCAAAAAGGATTTCTAAATCATTTAAATTTTCTCTAATTCCATTATTCAATTCATACATCCATAGTAAGTTTGAAACTCTTTCATATGATGCAGGATTAGCATAAACAGAACCCATTTTCTGGGCATCATAATCATAAATATAATTGGGATTTGTTTGAATGAACTCTATTACTAAAGGGTGGAATTTTTCTTGAATTGCATGAGTTAGAAAATCATTTACTGAAACTTCTGTATAGATATGTAGCATTCTTCTCAAACCTGCTGCATCTTCCATTGTATCCATACTATATTCTTGATCATCAGGATTATCAATTGCTATAACAAACCAACCTTTAGGCATTTCCTCTAGATGTATTTTATTTTCATTTTGAACCTGCCACAATAATTGTTGAAGGTTATGATCCCCTCTACTACATTCATCTATTACAAATAGACCAAAACTATCTTTATTTTTTGGCATAAAATCTGAATATAACATTTTGAATGATGTAGAACCTTCTTTATCAATTATTGGGAAGGGAATAATAAAATCGTCTCTGGAAAGAACAGGAGCTTTAATAATCTTATTTTCAAAATTAATTTTTAATTCTTCACTTAATTCTTTTGATATCTGACCACATATTTGTGTTTTACCTACGCCAGCAGGACCAATAATATGGAAAGTCTGTTTTTCAATATCTCGACCTTTTTCCCAAGATCTAATAGTATGAAGGATAGTTGTTTTAATTAGTTGTTTAATTTTAGAGATATTAGAAACATTGATATTTAGTCTTTCGAAATACTTCTGTTCTTCCGCCTTAGCCATTATTATCTCCTTTGTATCATAATTTAAAAAGTTAAATTATGGTTTGTATTATTAGTTTAGTTAAAATATAATAATATTTTGATTATTATACCCAATAAGTTTAAATCTATTCGAATTTTCATATAAAAATTTATACGATTTTGTATTTGTTATTTTATAAATTTCATTTTTTAATAAATCTTTAAACATCATATATTTAGAAATACCAAATCTACTAGTTCCTCCGTATAAATTTTTATATTTTTTAAAACATTCCACTTTTCCATTATTAATATAATTCCATTTTTTAGGATGATTAGAATGATCTCCTTCTAATTTAATTCTACAAATAGAAAATTTACTCATTTTAATAAATATTTTTTTAATTCCCCCTTTAATATATCTAAAATAATATTTTTTATCTTTTTTTAAACATCTAAATTGATATAGATATCTTCTAATATAAAATACTTTTGTAATATCAATGAGTTTTTTGTGTGCTTTTGGAATATTTTTTAATAATAAAGTTGAAATAACAAAACTATCTATAGAATGACTATTAAAATCTTTAATTGATTTATCTTTTAATTTAGGATCAAATCCAAAAATTTTAATTCTTAAAGCCTTTGTAATAAATCCTTTAACTTTATGAATAATTAAATTTTTACTTCTAATCCATTCATATAATTTTGTTTTACCAATTTCAACCTGACTAAAACTAGATCCTTTATTATCTTTAAAATGATTATATTTAACATCTTCTATAACAATTCGTTTAATTGGATAAATCTCTAGAATCTTTTTAATCATCCATTTTCTAAATTCAACCATAGAATTAATAGTTGGTACTAATTTTTTAGAAGTCCTATAACTAAATCTTATTTTACGATGTCTTAATCTAGATCTTCTTAATTTTCTATACATTCTTCTACGATCCATTAAATCTTTAATTTCTTTATTATGGTTTAATTGAAAATTATGATGATGACAATATTTACTTGTAATACTAAAACCATCGAAATGACTACCTGGATCAATACCAAGATTTAATGGTTGTAAATCATATCCAGATGGTTCAAATAATAATTCAAAATATCTTATTTTTAATTTATTATTAAATCTAAATTTTCCTTTTCCTAATTTTTCAAATTTTAAACATTTCTTCAATTTCATTGGCATTAAAGGAATATTTTTATAAACTGCTGGAATTCTAATTATTACATCTTTCATCTCTTTTTTAAATCTCCCTTATACAGGTTTGTTTGTTGATTTATTTCATTTAGAAAAGATGAGTAAAAATCTAATCTTGCTCTCGGGATTAGCAATAGAGTTGATTTAATTTTCTTAACATCTTAATGGGTTATTAAATCTTCTTAGTTAGAACTGAGCATGTGCATTCTAACGTCATTAATCGTACCTCTATTACTGGACTTTAAAGTCAATGAGACTTTAATGACCCTAGTCTTAATACTTCACTTTTAAAAAGTGAATCCATACATATCTTTTGGATATGTTAGGTACATCTAAAAATAATTATAGATGAATATCAGATCTTTCAAAGTATTATTTTGTACAGAATGGGATAGATTTTTAGTCTATCCCATTATTGGTTGTATGATTTAGTTTAAAATTCTACATCCTCAAAATTAAATGAAACACTTGGTTCTTCGACTTTAGACTGTGTTGTTGCTTGTGAATTTGTAATAGGAGCTTCATGATTAGATGTATCATTAAATTTATTAGAGTTATCTACATGATGTGTCTCTTCAATATAACTTGATGCTGCATTATTATTTCCTCTACTACTTTCGTCAAATTTTTCATTGAATTTTTCAATTGTTTTCTTTGCTAATTTAAGAATTGAATGAACTTTTTCAGTTGGAAGTTTAACTCCTGTTTCTAATTTAAAAACTTGTTTAATTCCATATTTGGAATCTTGTGTTCCGATTGAAATTCCAGTTACGAATCTTTTATTATTAACAACATTCTTTTCAAATCTTTTAGTTTCTTCTGTTACTGGTGTAAAAATTGGATCTAATTCCATTTTTGATAATTCATCAAGATATGTAGAAACACCAGAATATTTCATTCCTTTACCTCTAATAAATACAAAGGTGGGTTTCTTTTCTTCGCTTAAAATTGGATTACCATGCTCATCTGTATAAATACCTGCCAAAATAATCTGGCCCTTACAATCTTTACAAAAGTCATTAGATGCTCTTTCTGTTGCATTTTGTCCGCATACTCTATTATTAAAACCATGCCACGGAGGAGTTCCTTGTTGAAATGAAAAACATTCAGTCTTATCTTTTTTAGTTTTTTCATCTGTTTTAATTTTAACTAAAACTCTTTTCACATGAGTTACAATCATATGAACTTTATCTTTATTATATTCAACACCTCTAACTTGAAGTTTTCCTGCACTTTCAACAATATCAATATGATTTTTTCTACTAGTTCCAGCGATATAAACTGAATGAAAAAACTCATCCTCTGGTTTTACAATTTCTTTTGATTCGTGACCTGTTCCCATTAGTTCAGCATATTCTTCAATCATTTTTAGTTGAATCCCCCTTTTGTCTGATTTTCCTTCTTGTTTGGTACTAAGCAGTAATTTGAATAATTCCTATCATTAGGTATAGTAATAATAGAAAAGTCATCGTTAAACCAACACTTCATGTGTTGTTCCAACAGGGTTGTAGATAGAAACTCATTGACTGTTTTAAATACTGGCAATTGTATTTTTTCATCAATAAATAGACTCGTATTGACCTTTCTAATTTTTGAGTCAGTTATTGAATTTGTAATCAATTTAGTATGAGGACAATAAACTATTGCTAATTTATTACCAATCATTTTGAATATTTCATTTTTATAAAAATAGGTATTTGTATCTAAATCAATTGCAACATTTTCAGAATCTAAAACTCTATGTATTGATGTATGTGGTCTGCATAAAATATTCTGTTCTCTATTTTTTAAACAATCATTACAATTCACAGTGTCTAAATTAAGGGCTTCCTCTTCAATTTGTTTATTTTCAATTACTCGTTTAAAATAAGATAGAATCCTTTTTTTATTTAATAAAAACTTTACAATAGTAATGGGATATACATCAGCTCCTAATTTCTCAATATATTTTTCAGTTGCAATTACTTTCATTTATTCCCCCAGGATAAGAAATTTGAAGAAAAAACCGGTAACAAATCATAGTCACTAGCACCAATAAAATAGAAAAATATTCACTTAATTAAAAGTAAATATAATCCTATTTTAGCGGTGCTAGTGAGTTTTCACCAAGCGATGCCAAAATTTACTCTTTCTTTGGTACATTCAAATCTTCAATATTTATTTTTGCAATTTTAGCAATTGTTATTAGTAATTTTGGATCTTCATTTTTACGGAGATGGTCTTCAATTCTTCTCCGTAATTTAGTTTTCCAACCAATATCAGCCATTTCAATTTCCAAAAAATTTAACAGCGGATTGTAGGAATATAATCGTTTTTGTAAAATTGTTTTCTACATGAACTTTTCATTTTGTTTAATTTGTTTTTCCTTGTTTGTTTTATTCGCTAGTAAAATGGGTTAATCATTTGTATGATTTCTTTGGTAATCACCTCACTCATTTAAAATATTGAGATAATAATTTATGGGGTCCTTGATTTTAAGAATATAGAGATGACCAAGTACCCCACAAATCATCTCCATATTTTTTTGTTCTATTTATTTATAAAGATCACTTACTTGGGGAGAAGAGCTTTAAGTTCCTCAACTGAAAGGTTCTTAAGTTTTTCGTCTTCTTTTTCTGAGATGATTCCGAGAATTTTCTGAGTATTTTCTTTATTAGCTTTCATCTCAGAAGCAGCCTTATTTTCTTCAAGTTTGGTAACAATGATTTCCTTTACAATATCAAACTTCAATTGAAGGAGTTCATTTACCTTGTTAGATGAAACTACCAAACTTTCAGTTTCAGTTTCCTTCAACTGACGGTTAAATGTTTTGTAAAGTTCATCCAAGCAAGGACCGGGTTTTGTGGTAGTTAAAGGCAGATCCCAAAGATCTTCCACATTTAAAGGACCTCTAGTAGTTTCAATTTTCAATTTAAGACGACTGGCTTTCTGAAAGATTCCCATTTTTTTCTCCTTTTTTGTGTTAAAAATTTATTTTAACTACTCGGCTGAAGCTTCCTTTGACCCTACATAATACACTGTTTCGTTGTGTTACTGAAAAACCTAAACCACTTAATTGCCTTTCTGTTCCTACTGTACTCATTTTAGATCCAACCATTTCAAATACTTTTCTGTGGACGTTTAATTCCTCCTTTAAAAATTCATTATAAAAACCCCTTACTTTTCCATCATTAAAACAATTATTCAACATGAAGAAATAATGCTTATTACCTACACCTTGTCCATCCCAGAAATTAGGAGATAACATCATAACATTTATATTATGAAATACCTGAGTTGCAATATTCCATTTAATAACAGAAGACTGTTTTGATGTAAGTTTATGCTCAATTGTAAATACTCCATTTTTCAATGTCACTTCTGCCAATGTTACCCATTCTTTATTTTTCAATGGAGCAGGATGATCATAACTAAATATCTGGCCTGCAAATTCAATCTCAGCTTTAAATCCAGAAGTTGTGGGAGCTCTAAACTTCCAGTTATGAATTTTGAAGGTATATTTTCCTTCAGGCATAAGTTTAATATCTGGGAATGATATATTCTCAATTGGAATATAACCATCTGGTGCTGCATTAACATAATCTACATCTTGTGATGCACGAGAATGAAAGTCTTTTCTTAAATTCCAACCAACTCTTCTTCCAGTAGGGTATTCATAATTTACATCTCCTTCATGTTTAGATGAACCAGGCATGAATACATGTAAATCCATTAAACTTGCATTACGTCCAACATCAGGATGATTCCATGAATGAGTGAACCTTAAAGCTCCATCAACTCTGCCTCCAAGTTCACTAACTCTTTGTCTCATACTATCAGCAACACAACCATTATAATCCCAACAGAATTTATTATCCCATTTAAACATATTCCCTGATGTTGGATCTAATGGAGCAATTAAACTAACCAAATTATTAATATGACTATTTTCAAACATTATTTCCAAAGAATTTGCTTTTGGTAAAATATTTGTAATAAACTGTTCTATTGTCATTTCTTCTACTTTGTCATAATTTTTTACTTTTTCTGGAGTTTCTTTTGCTAATTTATCAAAGATATTTTCATTCATGGACTTTTTTGATTCACGATTAGCCCACATAACATTATTAATTGTAATATCATCAATTGTTGCAGGTCTACGCTCAAGAGCAGATAAAAGACCTAATTCTTCAATTTTTTTCTGAGCTGATTCAATCATTGATTTTGAAGCTAATGCTGTTGACCTTTTATAATTCTCAGGAGCTACCATTTTTTCAAATGTTTTAACTGCTTTTTCTAATTCTACATTTCCTGATAAATCTGTTAATAATGTACCTATTGAAGTATTTCTTATTTTAGAAACAGAACCAGGGACTGTATTAAATTTAACCCAACAAAATAATTCTTTATCTAATTCATTTGGTATCTTATCAAATTCTTTCTTTAATTCTAAAAATGCATTTACAGCAAATTCATGATCTTTTCCACGATATATTGAATTTTGGTCTATTAATTCTAAAACTGTTTGAATGGAATCAATTGTTATTTCTTTTAAACTTCTAAACAATACTTCTTTTAATGATCTTGTGTCAGATAATCTAGGTCCTAATTCTTCACCTTTTAATACAAAATTATCAGGAATATTAATGAAAAAATGATTCCATGTTGCAATTTTTCCATCCATTAAATCCTGAAAGTTTTTATCTGTTCCAGCAACTCTTTCAGTATGATAAAAAACATTTTCTATTGGACACAATTTAATCATTGCTGAAAGAGCATCTGCTACTACTTGATAATGTCCACCAACTTGAACATCCCAAATACTTTCAATTTTTCCATTAATTATTGCTACCATATTTCCTGCAGAACTAATAAAACTTTTGCAACAATTACAATCATATTTTCTTCTTTCTTTGAAAATTGGATTTGTTCCTTCAGGAAAACTATCAAGATATGTATTCCAAAGGAGATCTTTATCAACCGTTACCCTAAATAATTCATGTTTTTTCATTTTTTTAAATTGGGTTTGAATTGCTCTCTTAAATACGATAAATTCCATGATAAATCTCCTTTTTAATTGTAATTAGTCATGACCTATAGGATGTTGCATAAAATTCAGTTGTGTATCAATACTTAATTCAAGTGCTGTAAAAAAAGCATTTTTTGCAATTGTTTCAGGTGTACATTGAGATAATTTTTCTTTATTAGTTTCCCAATATTCTTTGAATTTATCTTGCATAAAACCTCCTTTATGGTTTTACTAATATTGCAATAATTTTATTGTTTTTTGAAATTTTTACATCTACAACTGTATTTTCTTTTTCTTTTAAATTTAAACATTTAAACATTTCATTTAAAGATTCACATAATTTATCTTCATTTACTATATCTAAAACTATTTCTGGATTTCCTTTTTCTAATTTAATTGTAGCCAAAAAATTTGGAATTAAAGTTAGAGCATTACTCAATTCATCATCCTTAATTTTCCTTTCATAATACTCTGCCATAATTCTCCTTTTTAAATTTCTAGTGGATTGTAACCTCCAACACATTGAGTATGTTGGAGGTTAATTAAATGGTGGGTCCTCTCGGAGTCGAACCGAGCACCTGCAGATTATGAGTCTGCTGCTCTAACCAGATGAGCTAAAGACCCATTAAATTTATTAATTATCTTTAAATTTAGTTATATAACCTAATTTTTCATATTTATCGATCATATCAAATACTATTCCAATAGGTGTTCTAGATGATATAAATATTCTTTGGTATAACATATTTTTTCGTTTTGCTACAAATTCAACTCTCATATTTAACTCCTAAATGGCAGGGGTGAGAGGGGTCGAACCTCTGAATGTCAGAATCAAAATCTGATGCCTTACCACTTGGCGACACCCCTTTAAAAATTGGAGCCGGATACAGGGGTCGAACCTGCGACCAGCTGATTACAGGTCAGCTGCTCTACCAACTGAGCTAATCCGGCTTATTAAAAATTGGTCGGTGTGAGAGGATTCGAACCTCCGGCCCCTTGCTCCCAAGGCAAGTGCGCTGCCAGACTGCGCTACACACCGAGATAAATTTATTTATTATATTCTGGACATTTTAATCGTACTTCTAATAATGCATCACAAGTATCATCTAATGTATTTATATTACAATATTTACAATCTTCTTTTTTACAAATAAATACTTTTTCTATTCCTTTTAATTTAACACATCTTTTTGCACCTTCTTCGTCTGATGCAAATAATTTTAATTCAGGATTTTCAACTTCTATTCCTTTAGCTATATTTATAGTTCTTTCTTGATATTCTTGTTGATTCAATATTCCAATTTTATGACCTTCAATTTCAATTATTTTCATAGATTTTCCTTTTAAAAAATTATAACTACACACCTGTATTGAATTCCGTCAATACTTTAAAGGTCGTGCCGGCCTAACCATTTGTCTCACCTGAGTTATCTTTAGTTTATTGACTAAAGAACATATCACTAGGAATTGAACCTAGCTCCCTTCACACCAGTCCTTGGTTAATGAATGGGGATCGAACCCATACTATCATTATCACCTTTTATGGTGAGTTCAAAAATGGTATGCCCTACAGGATTTGAACCTGTGACCTTAAGCTTAGAAGGCTTCTGCTCTTTCCTGGCTGAGCTAAGGGCACTTAAAACTATTTCTTAATCTGTTTAGCAATTAACTTATCTTTAACTTTTGGGTAAAGTGCTTTAGGTATAATATTTTTTGTAACTAATTCATCTTTTCCACCATATGGTCTATTTGCAATAATCTTTGCTGCATATACCTGACCAATCCCTGGAACAACACGGAGTTGTGCTTCAGTTGCAGTATTAATATCAACTGCATCTACTGCAAATGAGTTAATTGAAAAAATAAGTCCCATTAATAAAGTCAAAAATAATTTTTTCATTTTTATTCCTTTTTTAGAGTTATTTAGTTGTGATTAAAAATTTTTAATTGGCTCCCATTCGTGGGCTCGAACCACGGACATTCTGATTAACAGTCAGACACTCTACCCAACTGAGTTAAATGGGAATAAATTTGATTATCGTGGGATTCTACAAGGATCCGACCTCCCTCTTGTCATTTATGGTGAGGGCGCTCTAAGTATCTGAGCTACACGATAAGGTGAAATTAACTATCTTTATAATTCTTGTTATAAATAATATCTAAAAGACTATCTTTATTACATTCTTTTTCTGTCACATATGTAAAATTATAACCAGAATTTTTAACAGAATCTCGCTTTTCATTTGTCCAATTATTAAGATTTTGTTTTAATTTAAATTCGATAATTAGATTATAATCTTGTAAATAAAAATCAGGTATATATTTTCTTAACTTATTTTGATCTGTATGAAAATACTCAAATCTTAATTCTTCATATTTATAATTTATTTTTTCACTTTCTAAAATTTTTGCTAATTGTAATTCCCAACCAGATCTAAAACTTATTTCTTTACCATCATATTTTATATGTTTAAAATCATTTTTGGTTTTATTCCATTCTATTAATGGACCAGCTACAGTTCCATATTTATTAATTAAAGATTTTCTTCCAGAATAATAAAATTTATCTAAAGATTCATTATCTCCAATTTTTAATCCTCTATTCCAAGCTCTATTATCACCAAAATCATCTGGTCTTATTCCTCTATTGTTTAATTCTCTGTAAACTTTACAATGACCTAAATGTGCTAATAATCCTTGGTCTGGATTTATATTCATTTCTTTATGACAATAAATACAACAAAAATTAACATGTGGCAAAACTCTTTTATTTCTCGGGTTTTCTTTTCTAAATTTTTTACGTTGTTCTTTGAAGTTATTACAAATATTATAAACTTCTCTAATAGTTATTCTTGGTCTTAATTTTAGATGGATACTGTCGATAGGAATTAATTGATTTACATACAAATCAAAAATTTCTTCAACAATATCCATATTTTAAAATCCTTTTTTAATTAGAAAGTTCAAATGTAGGCGGAGGGGGATTCGAACCCCCAAGAGAATTGCTTCTCCGGCAGATTTTAAGTCTGATTCCTGTGCCATTCGGATACCCGCCCTTACATTTGGTTGTGAACTAAAGACTTATCTAGTATATCTTCAGCTCTTTGGACAATTAACTAGAATTATTTAAGGCTTCACTAAATAATATGATTAGTATCCAGCAGCTTCTTAAACTTTTAAACTGTCAAGCACTTGTCGCAGACGGTGATTTCTTTGACGATTTCAGTACCAGTCTTGTTATTGGGATAAAATGCAGGGCGAGTTTCTACAACCTTCTTGTGGGAGGGAACTCCAGGTCCTTGCTGCTCTTTACAGGATTCACATACAAACATAATTAGCTCCTTTCATTTTTGATTTTACTACAAAAATTATTTTGGTGGAGATGTATGGATTTGAACCATAGCGCTTTTTACAGAAGGGATTTACAGTCCCTCTCCTTCAACCACTCGGACACATCTCCTTTTAAACAATTTGGCGGAGAATGTAGGATTTGAACCCACGGAACTTTCGTCCTCCAGTTTTCAAGACTGGCACCATAAACCTGACTCGGTCAATTCTCCTTGCTATTTTTTAAGATGTATAATATGTTCTCTTTACATTTAAAAATGGCTAAACAATTTCAATTGTATTGCATTGTTTTTGTATTACAAATGCAGTAAACTCTTTGCCCATTCCCCTTTCAGGTTGATTTTTTAAAGCATTGATGAAAGAACTATTAGCAAACCCTAAAGGAATACATGGCCCTGATATTATTGCATTTAAACCATCTTCTTTATATTTCCCTTTACTTTCTCCACAAAAACAACTTCTTTCATCACTTCTTAAACTTACAACATCTCCACATTTAGTACAACACATTAATTTCATAATGTTATTCCTTTCTAAGATTTATTATTACTAGTGTTATTCCAAGTCCCGATAACCAACCGTCCCTAGGTTACATTAATTACCGGTTTCCTCCGTTAAGGCGATCGTTTTTATAAGAGTGAATCAAATGAGTTTAATGCGCCGGGACATATATTCCAGATCCGGGATGTCGAAGGAGGCAGCACTCCACACTTGGAGGGGCCTAAAGTCTTCCGAAATTTTGCCGAATGATATATTTCAATCATCCGGGAATTTTACGGAAGACCAACTCATTATCGGTAGATCCATTTCTAATATCAGAGTAGACCGGCTCGGATATCTTTTGTACGATCCTTTATTTTAAACAACTTGGAATAACACTACTAATAACAAATCTACTTCTATGGAGTTCCTAAGGATAGTGAACATTTGGTCATCACTACCCTTAGGTTCCATAGGAAGAAAGGTTACTACTTTTACTTCTACTACATTTAAGACAAAGCCAAATTCCTTTATCTCAATAATTTATATATATAACTAATTTAAGAATACTTAAAAAATATATTCTTTAAATTTTTAACGAATGTATGGAGTGGACATAGCCGCTATTCTATGTCCACTCCATCATTTTTACTACATGCTCTTTTCAAAAATCTCTGAAGTTTAATCTCATTCCTAAATAATATTAATTACCAATGCATAATTCACCTCCAAATTTTTTTTCGATTCATGTCCTCGGGAAACATAAACCAAAATATTTTCTATTCAATAATTAATATATATAGCACTTCTTAGAATCCTTAATTTTTGATCTGAACTGAAACTGGATTTCTATAATTATTTAAATCAAAAGTTACATTACCATTTGGAATTGCATCTGCACTCTTCACTTTCTGTTTAACATCTAATGGCATATATTGATCTGTAATATTAATATATGTTTGATGTTTGAGATTAAATACCAGACCATCTGACGTATGTTCAATATTCACTAAATCCGTTCTATCAACTTTGAATACCAAACTCCCTTTCTTAATCGTAACCGTATACTGATTCACGTCCATGTTTACTCTTCTCCTTTTAATGTAATTTCTAATTGTATTAACATTCTTTCCTTCTCTGTTTTCGAGATGATGAAGTTAATCATCTTTTCTTTTATATTTGTTCTCAAGAACTCCTTAACCAGCTGAGGATAATTATTTAGTTTAACTTGATTATCAATTAATGTCATAAACCTATCTGAATTTTCATTACAAAAGTCTTTAATATCTAATTTTCTTAAATCAATTTTAAAGTCATGCCAAAGATTAGATAAAAAAATCAAATTGTTAAATTCTAAGAATTCAATAAATTTATATATTCCGTCACATTGAGGTTGTTCATTCAATGAATATTTCTCTAAAGGAATAAAATCATAAATATCTTTTATTTTATCTAATATCTTAGTGCAAAAAATTCTTTGATTTTCAATAGATTGTTTTCTTATTTCATCAATTGAAATTAAATAATTTTCTTTAAATTCATCAGTACCAATATTATCAATTATATTCAACATGTCATATTCATCAGATGCATCTTTTTCAACATCTCGATCATCATCTTCTTCTAACTCTGGCAATGGTAGAGAATTCCCACATAAAATCTTTTCATTATCTGTCATAAAATCTCCTTGATCCCAAAAACACTTCCTAAATATTTAAGATAATTTTGGTCTTCACACATACCCTTTCCTGGGCTATCAGAAATTTTAGCAGTTGGTTGCCCATTACAACTAACCATTTTAATTACAATGTTAAGAGGGGTATACCCTAAATCATTACTCAAATTTGTTCCAATACAAAAAGTGGTAATCGCATCATTTTTAAATCTATCGTATAAAGCTAATGCTCTTGGTACATCTAATCCATCACTAAAAACTAAACTTTTAGTTCTTGGATCTATTCTCATATTACGATAATGATTAATGGCTTTTTCTGCCCATATAAAAGGATCACCAGAGTCATGTCTAACACCATCAAAAAGTTTTGCAAAATACAAATCAAAATCTTTTAGGAATGCATCCATACCTACAACATCAGTTAAAGCAATTCCTAATCTTCCTCGATATTCTTTAACCCATGTCTCAAATGCAAATTTTTGACTTTGATCTAGTCTAACCCCCATCTGTTGGCATGCTTGTAAATATTTATGAGCCATAGTTCCAATAGGAGTTAAACCTAATAAAAAAGCTAGATATACATTACTAGTTCCTATTAAATTATGTGGTAATTCTTTTTGAAGTGTTGATACTACTCGTAATTGATTCTCCTTAGAAAAACGCCTTCTTGTTCCAAATTCAGCAAGACGAAAACCTGATGAATTTGGATGTTCTAAAATTTGATAGATTTTTTCATGTAATCTACGATTACCTTCTGAACCATTTGCAACTGCTATTTCGTTTCTAAAATATACCTCATTTATAATTGCAAGAGTATAAACTTCAAATGTGGTAGCGTGAAGCATTGGTCCTGAAATTCTACAAATTAATTCATCTCCATTTGTATCAAATTTAATATAATCTCTATTTAACTGAAAGAGTTTAAGAAATTGAATATAATCTTTTTTCATATAATCAAGATTAGATAAACACTGTAATTCATAATCTGTAAATTTAAGAGTACAAAGATGATCTATCTCTTTTTCAATCTGATCTTTATATTGAGCTAAGTTTCTTCCTTTGGTTCTACATTTAAATGTATATTCTGCAGTGGCTTCAGGAAAGTGATGTAAAATGGTTTGTTGCATTGTAAATTCGTAAAGGTCGGTATCAGTGAGATGAGTTATAATAGACATTTTAAATTCTCCTTTTAGATATTAATTCACAGTTATTATAATAAAAAATTAAATCAATATTATTAGATTTAATTTTATTTAATTTTATTTCATTCTTAATACTAATAATTCTCCTTCAATCTTTTTTCTTAAATCTATTACATTTTTAAGTTGTTCTGGATTTGTAATTATTGGTGATGATATAGACAAAGCCATTCTTATAGTATCTAATTCTTCTTCAGTTAATTCCATGATAATTCTCCTTTAACTAGTTTATAAAATTCTTATCTAATAATTAATATATATAGTATAAATGAGAATTCTTAATTATTGTGTTAACATTAATGCAGTAAAATAGCTCTTGACTAAATCTTGAATTGGTGCAATTTTTGCGTCTCTATATTTAGCAGATCCGTTATGAATAATATCTGAGATTATTTCATTTTTAGTTATAGCATCATCACTTAAAGGCCCCAACATCTCAGATAATAAAATTGGACAGTTATACGAAATTAAAGAGTATGTGTCCATTTCTCCTAATTTTTGCCCACCTTCTCTTTTCTTACCAGATGTAGGTTGTAATGTTTTTCCTGTAACAGGACCAGTAGATCTTGAATAAATTTTCATTTCGCCAATCTGCTCAAGTTTTTGAATATACATGTATCCAATTGGAACTTCGTTCATTGTGCTTGTATTATATTCTGGTATTCTTATTTTATATCCAGCTTTTAAACCTAATACATTCATAGCTTGTTTAATCTGAATATTTGTTGGAGCTTGAAATGGTGGAATTACAATTGGAACAAATCCAGTTTTCTTAATTTGATTTATCATTTCTTTATAATGAACATCACTCATATTTTCAATAGCTGCTATTAATTTAGTACTATACATTTTATTTTTAGTATTATCTAATAATGGTAATACTTTTCTTAATCCTTCTACAGATTTTTTCTGATCATTTGTTTGCACCATTTTAGTTGCTAAACTTCTAGCAATTAATCCAATATAAATTTCATATAATTGCCCCATATTCATTCTACCTAGAATACCTACAGGATTTATAATCATATCAATGGATTCACCCCAAGGAGTTTTAGGCATATCTTCATCTTTTTCAATTAATGAAATAATACCTTTATTACCATGTCGATTTGCTAATTTATCTCCAAGACCAATTTTTAATTCTTGTTGAACTTTAAACTTAACAAGAACTCCTTCAATAGATCTTCCAGAAACTGTAAATTTTTCTTGCCCAACTCTTAAATGTCTTTTATTAGTTCTTTCTTCTAATCCTTTTAATAATGGAAATTTATTTAATGGTACATTACTAAAAACATCTATATCAACTATCATTCCACCAGGACTTTTCTTAATAAATTGCCCACCATGCATTTCAATATCTTCATTATCTTCTTCCTCTGAATAACCTAAAAATTGTTCTAATTCTCCTATTGTTTTTCTTAATAAAGGTTCTCCTTTATATGTCATATCACCAATTTTTGATATAAATAAAAGTCTATCTTTATCTGAAATTAAAACTTCTTCTTCAATTCCATGAACTGATGTTAATTTGTCTTCTTTTATTAATCTTTCATTTATAACAACACCATCTTCAAAGTTATATCCTTTATATGGCATTACTGCAACACATAAAGTTCTACCCATTGCAATAGTTCCTTGTGCTATAGAACTACCTTCTGCAATCACTGTTCCTATTTTAACATGTTGATTAATTTTAACTTTAGGTACAAAAATACTCAATGTATCTTTACCACTACCTGATTTTAAATAAACAGGTTCCAAACCTATTCTAGATTGTCTACCAGCTTTATCTTTAACAACAATTAAGTCATTAGAAACATGATCAATAACTCCATCAATGGGTGATCTTTTAATATAATTATCAGATAATACATTTGTTAATAAAGATTCATAACCAGATTGAACAACAGGTGGCTCTGGATTTTTTAATGGTAATGCTTGTCTCGCTTGGTTAACTGCCATCATAACACGTGCACCATCATTATTTTCAATGAATGGAATTAGACAAGATGATGTAGATAATATACCTGCTTTTTCATTGTCATTTATTGGTTTAGTATGTATTAAACCTCTTGATGATGTTAAAGCTGCATTAACAGTTAAATGTTGAACAATACCAATATTTGCACCTTCTGGTGTATCTAACGGATCTATATTTCCAAAATAAGAATCATGAACATTTCTAGCTTCAACTTGGATCGCTTCTTTACTTGGTATACCACCAACTGCTTTGCCAACTGGAGACATTCTTGTCATTGTAGACATTTCTTCAATTGGATTTGCAAATTCAATATCTGTAACAATTTCAGAGTTAATAAAATCACTTAATATTTTAGCTTGAGGAATTGTAAATTTAGCATTTTTATTTCCAGCTAAAACTTGTTCTTTATAAACTGTATAAGCAGCATGTACTTGTTTTTGTATTAAGTGAATTAAAACCTCTGAGTTTCTAATTCTTTGATGATCTAAACTATTTCTATCAGTTGTATATCCTTCAATAACTTTAATTGCCATAAATTTCATTATTTCGTCTAATTTAATTGGCATTTGTTTATTTGCTAAAACTTGTTCGACAACTGGATCTATTAAATTTTCTTTATTATTTGATAATGCATATGTTGCATTAGTTCTTCCTGTCATCTTAATAATTAAATCATTAAAATATTCTTTAGTTCCAAATTGTTTTAATACTTTGTAATCTATAATTTTTGCATGTGTAAATGACTCGCAAAATTCCTCTTTAAGAGGGGTGTTTACATTACTGAATACTATGTATCGGTTAGGTGATATAAGACATGTATATGGTAATTTTGTGGGGGTAGAGTCCACTATTTCATAATGTATATCATAATCTTTCAATGTTTTTTCAAATCCAAACAAGAAAAAAGTACATATTGAATATGGTAATGTATAGTTAGCCATATAAATTTCAAGGTATCTTAACTTTCTAGATCTCTTACTCCATATATGAAAACTGGAATATGAACTTGTAAATCTTGAGTCAAATTCTTCTGGAAATGTTATTGGATTTAAAACAATTTGATTAATCAAACATTTTCTTTTTCCATTAACTCTAAACGTACCATATTCATCAATTCTTGGTAAGTCAATATTAATTTGATGTGAGTTACCAAATGAATCTATTAAAGTTGTTTTCAATACAACCATATCAGTTTTATTTAATTCTGTATTTTTTGTTGGTTTATCAATTAATTCAATTTTTTCAACTTTTAATGGTAAGTCAGTTTTATTCAAAACATTGAATGAATTTTCAGAATCTTTCTTTAAATTAACAGCAAAGTCAATCTGTCTTTTCTTAAATAAATGACTAGGAACTTTATTATTAACTATATCTTTAACATCAGAACTTTTTATAATATCTTCTTCAGATGTACTATTTATTGGTTGTGGTGTCATTAATTCATCTTTATATTTTTTCTCTATATGTACTAATGTTTGGCTTAATCTTAATGGAGGAATTTTATTTGATATTTTTTTAGACTTTTCTAAATCACCATTAACTTTATATAGAATAGAAGCTATAGCTATCTTTTTATTATCTTCGTCATTATTTTCTTTATCATTAACTTTATTTAAAGTATTTCTATCTTTTGATAAAAATGAAGAAATTGCTGCATGAACTTTAGGTTTATCAACAATTTGCATTTCTGGTTGTGTCTTATCTATATTATCCATTACATCTTTAGATGCATTTTGTACTATTTCTGAATGTTCATTCGGTAATTCATTATCATTTTCAACTGGTTCATGACTACCAATTCTAATATTTTTAACCCAGTTATATACAAGATTAAATTTATAATCTTTATTTTTCATTAATAATCTGTATCTAGTCGATGAACTATTAACTGTAGCTAACATCATATAATCAAATAATAAATTATCACCACTTTTTAATTGTTGAATAGTTTGAAATATTTTTCTATTAGCAAACACAGGAAGGGATTTAGTTGAATTTACAGAATAAATAAAAACCTTTTTATAATTAGAAGGAAACTGAGAAAATATATGGTCAACTAAATCAGTTAAATAATTACCATATCTTGTTCGCCAATTTAAAGGTTTAAATCTATGTTCAACTGCTTCAATATAATTAGATATATCAACTATAACATTAGTATGTGATGGTATTTTTTGTTGTGTAGAATATGCAGTTAATTTAAATTGTCTATATTTCTTCTTATCTTCTGGTTTAAAGAAAGTTCTAGGTACCTTTGTAACCGGAACTACAACATACCTAACGTCAACGGATCTTATATTTAGTTTATGATAATCTTCAAGGAGTGATGAATTCTCACTAAAATAAAAAATTACAAATGGCGCATCTGGGTCAAGTAAATATCTTACACCATCAACCTGTTGTGTATATAATTTGAATTGGTCAAATTTTATCATTGGTTAGTATTCCTCTGTTTTCTTTTCAACTAAAGTTCCTGTCATTAATTTCTCTATAATTGAAGGTTCAAGATCTACATCATTTATTAAACCACTTTTGATAACCTGATTAATATTTTCAAATCCTAAACCTTGTAAAAATCCAGATGAAAAAATATTCTTTTTAATGTTAACTAAAATTGGATCCCAACGACGTCCTAATCTGGCGGGTATAGATGGGTTGCTTCTATCACGTAAACATTGACTCAACAATGTCTCCATATGAACTATATCCATATCTGAAATAGGACCATATACTGCATATAATTTTTTAAATAGATGTGGTGCGTCTTTAGTTATCTCTTTCCCGCCTATTAATCTCTCCACATATGAAACTTGTTGTTTTATATCAACAACTTCACTTGGAACTTCTAAAACTAAATTACCTTTATTATATATTAATTCAATTGACTCTTTACCATGTTTAATAATATGTTCTATTTTAAGATTAACGGAATAATCCAGAATTAGATTAAATATTAGATCTTCAAATTCTACTTGTGATACTAGACTTTTGCACCAAATTGAATCTTCATTTATTAATATTGAATCTCCAATATCATAATAAGACATATCTATAATTATTTTACATGACTGTATACAAAATAAATTAGTACCATCTTGTTTAAAATAGTTTGATATTTTATTAGACATTGATAAAAACCTCCAACCAATTTTTAAATTCTTTAATAGAAGTTATTATCTTATAATCAGAAATAATTTCTTGTTCTTTTAAATGTTGTAAATGAATAATTTTATCTTCAAAATTTGTAGTTTTATCAAAATCTTTTCTTGCACTACCTAAACCATCTAATTCAATCCATATATCATTTATAACTAAATCACAAGTTTTGGAACTATCAGGAATAGATCTATGATCTTCAAATAAAATATTATTATCTTCTAAATATTCAAAAACTTCTTTTTCAAAATTAGATTCACAATATGTACCTTTTTTTGTTAAACTAACTTTACCTAATCTTCTATAACCATCTGGATTTTTTTCAAGATTCTTGATTTTTCCTTCAATTACTTTATCTATATGTTCTTGACTCTCCCAATTTTTTGTAGATCTTTCAGATTGTTCTTCTCTTCGTTCATTATTATTTTCCCACGATTTAAGTCTTGATTCATGTTGAACTTTTATAAAATCTTCATCCTTCCAACACTGTGTTACATTTTTGGAAGACTTTTCACTAAATTCTTTTGATTTAGTTTTTGACTCTGGTCTTGAATGAACTTCTTTTATATTTTCAGACATTTTTTGACAATATTCTTCTGTTCTACTATCTTTAATACTTTTAGATGTTTTTTCTCTATATTCTAAATCTTTCCAATTTTTTTTACTTCTTTCTGAAAGAGTATTATATTTAATTTTATATTCTTCACTTTCTTTATCATGTCTAAAAACATAATGAGATACTATTCCAGCATAATGAACAATATCATTACAAGTATTACATTTATAATATTTACCATTTAAAGTTTTAGATACTAAATTTTTTTCTAATAATTCTTTTAATTTCATTTGTTTCTCCTTTTAATTTCACTCTTCAATTAGTGGATCATTATCTACAATATCTTTTAATATATGTCTCTCAACCATCTTAACAGCACTTGAATGAAAACTTCTCATCACCAATTGAGTCGCCCTCTCACCTAAACACTGACTTGCAATAACTCCTACATATGGAGTTTTATGTCTCATTATTAATTTACCATAACATATGTGACATATTTTAGGAGATTGACAATAAATAGGAGATCTTAAATATACTAATTGCCCTGATTTAAATTTTTTAGGATCGAACTCTTCAACTTTATTTCCAACCAAAACATATCTACCAGTCATTCTTTTCATTAAATCACTATCTAATTTAATATCTAAAGTTCTAGTAGTTTTGCAATCCTGTAAATATGGATCTACCTCAACTGAATTTAAAAGATAAGCTAATTTACGGCTTAAATAACCAGTTGTTGCTGTAGATAAGACTCTGTCCATAATCCCTTTTCGTGAGCCAGATGAAGCAGTAAAAAATTCAGAAGCTGTTAATCCATCAGCTAAAGAACCTATTATAGGTTTTTGAAGTTTCCCTTGTGCATCTGCAACTATTCCTTTTGCTACTAATATAGTAAATGGTTGTATAAGTCCTTTAGTTGCACCAGCATCTACTAAATCCCATAATCCACAATCTTTACTCTTTAAATATATTGCTAAAATTCTTTCCATTTCTTTTAACAATATGTCAGATTGTTCCATACTTGCGCCAACCATTTTTTTCTTTAATTCATATATCTCTTTAGGTATTTCTAATTGATCTATATCAAATGTTGGGGAAACAATTGTTGCATATTTAAATCCAATTTTCTCTAATTTAAAAGCTACATCTTTAGCTATAACTTCTCCATATTTTCTAACTATTTCTGATATTAAATTATTTACTATTTTTTTAGTAACTAAAACATCAATAAAAATATGGTCATGTGGTAAACAATTATTAAAAATAGCTTTACCCATTGTAGTATGAATATTCTTATATACAACTGGATCATATATATTAGGTCTAGTTTCTTCTAAAAATTTTTCATCTACATGCACTGGTTGTTTATTTAATTTAACCGGTTTAGTTAAAACATATAAACCAGCACACATCTCTTTAGATATTTCAAAACAAATTCCATAAGATGAATCACCAGTTACAGCTCCCATCATTTTTAATTTACATTCTTCATTTGCTTCGTCAGACATTGGGAGGTAAACAGCCATAGTATCTTGTACAAAGATACCATCATGAGTTTCAAATGTAAAAAAATCTTCAACTGTTAAATCATATCCGATAGTTTCACTTGGGTCAAAAGTTATATCAATTTCAGATATAGGAATTAAATCTACTGATTGTAATAAAGTTTCTTTATTTATCATTTTCTATTAATCTCCTAATATCTTCTTCGATCTTATTAATTTTAGGAATTATATCTTTATTTTCAATTTCTTTTAATGATAATGAAATTTTTCCTATACTTTTTCCTTTTAACAAATTCTCTTCAATTCTCTTTGTAAGTTCTATATCAATCATTTTATATTCCTTTTCTTTTAATTAAATATTTACCTTGCGGATTCTCAATTAATTCTCTTGGTGATATTTTTTTAATTTCATTTTCTATTTCATCATATATAATCATTGAATGATCATATGAACACCAAAAATCTTTAAATCTTAATTTATCATCATGTA